>Ga0075026_100000105_pt1 | contig 27884 bp, 22 predicted proteins | sample Str012_2_FD_71392 | JGI IMG/M metagenome (GOLD analysis project Ga0075026, IMG submission 71392) | Freshwater sediment microbial communities in response to fracking from Pennsylvania, USA - Straight Creek_MetaG_SC_2012 | ecosystem: Environmental > Aquatic > Freshwater > Creek > Sediment... | reverse complement strand
CCGCTGGTAAAAGGCGACCCGGCCACCGTATTAAATGAACCCGCCAGCATTGTACTTACTGAAACAGCGGCAAAAAAATATTTTGGCAATGAAGACCCGATTGGAAAAGTGCTGGAGATGAATAAAAAATTGCAGTTGAAAGTTACGGGCATCGCAAAGGATCTGCCAGGCAATTCGCACCTGAATTTTGATATGGTTGTGCCCATCAGCAACTGGAGAAATGAACACTGGTTTAATCAATGGCCCAATAATGGCCTGTTTGTCTATGTACAGCTGAAGCCATCTGTTAATCCCGCCATTCTGAAAAAACAGTTTCCTGCTTTTATGGATAAATACATGGGAAAGTATTACGCGGCAAGTGGATTTCACATGGGTCTTACAATCAACCCACTGAGAAGTATTTACTTTGAAGGAGAATCACCTTTTGATGCCGGCGTGAAACACGGCAATAAAAAAATGGTATACATTTTTATGTCCATCGCAATTTTAATTTTAATAATTGCCTGTATCAATTTTATGAATCTCGCTACAGCAAGGGCTACCGAACGTTCCAAGGAAGTGGGGCTGAGAAAAGTAATGGGAGCATTGCGGAAGCAACTGATCGGCCAGTTTATTTTAGAATCCCTGCTTTTTGCAACCATCGCTGCTGTTCTTGCACTTCTTTTATTAAAACTTGCAATGCCTGCCTACAGCAGTTTATTGGGTTACCAATTGCCACAGTTCTGGGGTAATCCGCTCATGTATGTGTTCTTGCTGGGGGTTATAATTGTTGTTGGATTACTGGCCGGCAGCTATCCCGCTTTGCTGCTATCTGCTTTCTCTCCTATCGAATCGCTGAAAGGAAAGCTGCGCCTTGGAAAGAATGGCGCCATTTTCAGGAAAGTACTGGTTGTTTTTCAGTTTGGTATTTCTGTATTGCTCATCATCAGTATCACTATAATGATAAGCCAGATGCACTATGTTAAAAACACTGATCTTGGGTTTAGTAAGGAGCAAACAATGATCATCAGGCTCGACAATGGCGAAATCTGGAATAAAAAATTTCAACTAAAAAATGAACTGCAACAAAATCCGGCCGTAGAATCTGTGTCACTGATGTCTGGTGAACCCGGCGGTTTTCATGATAGCTATGGTTTTGAAGTGGAGGCAAAACCGGGTGATAAAATGATGTTCAATACTGAATTTACTGATTTTGAATATGCAAAAACACTGGGACTAAAAGTAATTGCCGGCCGTGATTTCTCTGCACAGTTTCCAACAGATTCTTCGCAGTCGGTGCTGATTAACCGTTCAGCGGCTTTACAGATGGGCTATACACCTGAAAAAGCCATTGGCCATTGGGTAAAAAACACCAGCGATAGCTTAAGGCATTCCATAATAGGTGTGGTGGAGGATTTTCATTTTGCATCTTTAAAGCAAACCATTGGACCGCTGGTTATTTCTACAGGCAATGATAAGCGTCTTGCACTGGTAAAACTAAAAACGAAAGATCTTAAGACTACCATCGCAGCTTTTAAAAGAATCTATACCAATGCCGCTTCTTCCTTTCCGTTTGAGTATAGTTTTTTGGATGATAAATTTAACCAGTTGTACAAAGCGGAGGCAAGACAGGAATCTGTCTTAACGGTGTTTTCAATTATTGCCATTGCAATTGCTTGTCTTGGTTTATTCGGGCTTGCTTCCTATACTGCAGTAAAACGAACAAAAGAAATTGGTGTAAGAAAAGTGCTTGGTTCTTCAGTTCAAAACATTGTAATGCTGCTGTCGAAAGATCTATTAAAACCGGTACTGATAGGAACATTGATGGCAGTACCGCTTGGATATTATGCAATGACGAAATGGCTGGAGAACTTTGCCTATCGCATTACCATTGAATGGTGGATGTTTGCCGCGGCGGCTTTTGCAGCAGTGGTGATTGCTTTGATTACGGTGAGCTTCCAGGCAGTAAAGGCGGCAATGGCCAACCCGGTAAAGTCGCTGAGAAGCGAGTGATCTCAACCCCGGCCCCTCTCCACGCTGTGGCGATGGGTGTCTCTGTGAAGATCCCTTACAGAATACAGGCAGTAGGTTCACGATGGCAATCATGCATTGAAAAGGAAGATAGTCCGGATAACACTAAGTATGAGTAATATCAGACTTCATAAAATCAGACAGCAGACATGTTCAAAAATTATATCAAAATCGCCTGGCGCAACCTGGTAAAGCACCGCACGTTCAGCATTATCAATATTGCAGGTTTGTCTTTCTCAGTAGCTTTTTGTTTGCTGGTGTTTTATTATATCAGGGATGAGCAGTCGTACGACAAGTTTCATGAGAAGAAAGATCGGCTTTTCCGGGTAGAGATGAGCAATACAGGTCCATCACCTGAACAAAAACAAGTGAGTCATCTTTTTTCATTTCTTACTAAGGATGACGATGCGCATAACCGCCTGGTTTTTCCCCTGATTGTTGGGCCGGATATGCAGCAGGCATTTCCTGAAATTAAAAGCATCACAAGGTTTCAGAACCAGGGAGATGAGTTGGTAAAGGTTGACGACCAGGTATACAAACAAGACCAGGTGGTGATTGCAGATTACAATTTCTTTTCTACTTTTTCTTTTCATTTAAAAAAGGGCAATCCTGCAACAGCATTTGCTTCGCCTCAAAATGTTATTATAGCAGAAAGCGTTGCAAAAAAATATTTTGGCAACCGGGATCCCATTGGTAAGACCATTGCACTGGTGGGCGGTGCACCAAGAATGTTTACCGTTACTGGTGTGGCAGAAGATGCACCGGCAAATTCAAGCATACAATACAGTATCGTAATACCATTGATGTCAGATCCGGATTACAATGAGCGGATCAGTGAGCGTTTCAATCAAAGCTCACACCTTTTAATGGTAGAACTGGCCAAAGGCGCCTCCCTGGAAAAATTTGAAAACAAGATGAATGCCTGGGTTAAAAAATACTATGTAGAAAGCATGGTAACGGAAAGTCCTAAATACTATAAATTAGAAGACTTTAAAGATTTTCGCTGGTACCTGCGCCCGCTGCTGGCCTGCCACTATAATATTTCTGCGCCCTGGGGCCATTATACCAATGCAGGCAATATTTACCAGCTGGCCTGCCTGGTAATGATTATTTTACTGATTGCCTCCTTAAATTATGTACTCATTGTAATATCCAATGCGGCTGCCCGCTCACAGGAAGTAGGTATCAGAAAAGTATTGGGCGCCAACAGGCAATCCGTTGTCTTTCAGTTCTGGTTAGAAACACAAATCATTGTTGTCATTGCCGTTATTGCCGGGCTGGTGCTAACACAGCCGCTGCTTCCATTGTTTAATAAGATGGTTGGCACAGCCCTGCGTTTTTCTGCTGTCTCCTGGACGGAAACCTTACCGGCAATAGTGTTGCTCTGCTTGCTGCTGGGTGTTATAGCAGGCTACTACCCTGCGCTGGTCATTTCAAAAATGAAGCCGGTAACCATCATTAAAAGTTTCAGCACATTTAAAATTAACCCCCGGTTTTCAAAAATATTGATTGTGCTGCAATACACTTCCTGTGTTGTATTAATGATTTCAGCATTCATCATCAACCGGCAAATGAATTTTATCAGCAATAAAAACCTTGGATTTAATAAAGATCAAATATTGATGGTAAAAAACCCCACCTGGGACGGCGATTTTACAAAACGGGTAAGTGAGCGGCTTGCGGTATTTGCGCAAACGCAACCTGCCGTAACCCGGTATTCTGCCATGATGGGTGGTCTCACCGGTTTTTATAATCACAATGGGTTTCAGTTAAACGGGGAGCAAAAATGGCTGTGTCAGCTGAGTGTAGACTATAATTATTTTAACATGCTGGGACTTAAATTTCTGCAGGGAAGGCCTTTTTCAAAAGAGATTGCTTCGGATACATCAAAGAAAATCCGGCCCGCCGTGGTAAATGAAACCCTGTTTAACCTGTTGGGTAAGGATGCAAAGCTGGGTGTATACAATGAAGCCATCCGGGCTACCATTATTGGGGTGGTAGCGGATTATCATTTTGAAAGTCTTTCCAAAAAAATAGAACCGCAGGAGCATGTACTGATAAGAAATTATGCAGGGTATTTTATGTTCAAAGTAAAAGCAGCGCAGATGCAACCAACGATTGCCCGTATTGAAAAAGAATGGAAAAGCATTACGAGCAATTATCCTTTTGAGTATACATTTTTGGATCAGTCCATTGCGCAAATGTATGAGCCGGAAATGCGCTGGCAGAAGACCATTCAGGCTTCCTGCTTTTTCGCCATATTTATTGCCTGCATGGGTTTGTTTGGTTTGTCGGCCATCAATGCTGCCAACCGCATGAAGGAAATTGGTATCCGGAAAATATTAGGCGCCAGTGTAAAAGACATCGTCAGCACTTTGTCGGCAGATTTTGTTTTGATGGTGTCGCTGTCTGTTCTCATTGCTACTCCAATGGCCTGGTGGATCATGAGCAAATGGCTGGAAGACTTCGCGTACCGGATTGAGATCGGTTGGTGGATGTTTGCTGTTGTGGGCATCATGGCATTGTTGATTGCATTGGTAGCAACCGGTTTCCAGGCAATCAAAGCAGCATCGGCCAACCCTGTAAAAAGCTTAAGGACGGAGTAATCATCCCGAAACAACAATTGTTTACGAATCGGCTTTTCAGGTACAAGCAAAGAATAAGGGTCGATTTTTTTACAAGCGGCAGTATTTCTATTTGAGAAACCATTTGATTACGAATAAATTCGTAACATTGGAGAAATAGCGCAGCATCTCATTTATTCATTATTTGAAGGCAGTAATGAACTGCTTTTGCAAACCAGCTACCAGTTATGCTAAGAAATTATTTTAAAATTGCCTGGAGAAACCTGCTTAAACACAAGGCTTACAGCGTTCTGAACATATCGGGGCTAACGATTGGCATTGCTGCCTGTCTCCTGATCTTCTTGGTGGTGAGTTTTGAACTTGGTTACGACGGGTTTCAAAAAAACTACAATACTATCTACCGTATCGTAACCACTTCCACCACAAAAGATGGCGGCGAACAGCACAACCCCGGTATACCCTGCCCCGCTGTTGAAGCGCTGAGAACGGATTTCCCCCAGATAGAAAAACTGGTGGCCGTTAACTCCGCCTATGGCAGCCAGCTTACCGTGCTGGGCGATAATCCCAATGCAGATCCTGCTTCCAGCAAAAAGATCATTGAAAACAATGGCGTTGTTTTTACACAACCCGATTACTTCAGTATTTTTAATACATATTGGCTGGAAGGCAATGCCCAATCGCTGAAAGACCCCGGCAATATTATTCTTGACAAACAAACTGCTGTAAAATATTTTGGCGATTGGAAAAATGCAACAGGTAAATTCCTGAAACTGGACAATACGGTGTTATTGAAAATAAGTGGCATTGTAGACGATGCCCCGGTAAATTCCGATTTCCCGGTGAAGCTGTTTATATCTTATGAAACGCTGAAACATTATGCAGACAAATACGGCTACAGCAAAGAATGGGGCAGTCTGAGCAGCAACCACCAGGTATATGCCTTGCTGCCTTCTACTGTAAATGCAGCCAGCATACAGCGCCAGTTGCCGGGTTTTATAAAAAAGCATGATGGCCTTGAAAGCCAGCGCCAGCTGATATTGCAGCCTTTGAAAGACATGCATTTTGACTATCGTTATGGCACACTGGGTGATCACAGTACCAGCAGAACTATCCTCTGGACACTTTCACTTATTGGGGTTTTAATTATCATCATGGCTTCCATCAACTTTATTAATTTATCCACTGCACAGGCTGTGGGGCGCAGCCGTGAGGTAGGCATCCGAAAGGTATTGGGCAGTACCCGCAGCCAGTTGATTGGACAGGTAATGGGTGAAACATTTTTACTGGTACTGGTTTCCATTTTGCTGGCCCTGCTGCTGGCAAAGCTGGCCATGCCCTATTTATCGAATGTGGCCAGTGTGCCGTCCTCTATCAGCCTGCTAACGTTGGGGAGTAGCCTGTTTTTAGTCATCACATTAATTGTTGTTACCGCACTATCGGGTACCTATCCGGCGCTGGTTGTATCGGGCTTTACGCCTGTGCTGGCATTGAAAAGCAAGATCAACGCGGCCAGCATCGGTGGCATCTCTCTTCGCAGGATATTGGTGATAACACAGTTCAGCATTTCACAGATCCTGATCATAGGAACAATTGTTGCGGTAAGCCAGATGAATTATGTACGCAACGCAGATTTGGGATTCAACAAAGAAGCTGTTTTTGTAGTACCGGCCTACAGCGACAGTGCGCTGATGACCCGCATGAAACCGATGAAGGAAGAACTGCTGAAAAGCCCGGATATACTCAGCGTCTCCATTGCAAGCGATGTGCCGTCTTCAGATAACAACTGGGCCAGTAATTTTTATTTTAACAACAGCGGCAAGGATGCAGACTTCCCCTCTTTTCTAAAATATGCCGATGAAGATTATTTCAGAACATTTGGCCTGCAGTTCCTGGCAGGCCGGGGTTTTGCGGCAAGCGATACGATGCACGAACTGGTGGTGAACGAAACCATGATGCACAAACTGGGCATTACCGATCCACAAAAAATGATCGGCAAAACCATTAAAATTGGCAGCGGCCATTGGTTACCCATCGCAGGTGTGGTAAAGGATTTTAAGACCAATTCTTTGCGCGAAGACATCAAACCCCTTACCATTTCATCCTCGCAAACCAATTATTTTACAACGGGTATTAAAATCCATACCAGCGATATTGCCCGTACCACGGCATTCATACAAAGAATCTGGCAGCAGACTTATCCGGAATACGCATATGAGAGCCATTTTATGGACGATACCATCAACCGGTTTTACCAGCAGGAAAATCAGTTGTCGCTCTTGTATAAAATTTTTGCCGGCATTGCCATATTTATTTCCTGCCTCGGTTTGTATGGACTGGTTTCCTATATGGCCGTGCAAAAAACAAAAGAAGTAGGCATTCGCAAAGTGCTGGGCGCCAGTATCAGCAATATTGTGGTTATGTTTTCAAAAGAGTTTACCCTACTTATCACAATTGCCTTTGTGATAGCGGTACCGGTGGCCTGGTACCTGATGAGTGGCTGGCTGCAGAATTTTGTTTACCGCATTCATATGGGTGCCGGAGTATTTCTACTGGCCATTTTTGCATCGCTGCTCATTGCGTGGATTACTGTTGGCTACCGTGCGGTAAAAGCCGCGCTGGCAAACCCGGTGAAGTCACTCAGGAGCGAATAAATACAAGCTACAAGCTTACAGCCAGAAGCTGTAAGTCAGGAAAGTAAATAACAAAGCCTGAAATAACGTTTACTGTCCGGGACGTACAGCTGACAGTACAAAATTTTTTTATGATTAAGAACTATTTCAAAATTGCCTGGCGCAATCTTAAAAGACACCGGGCTTATGCGGCCATAAACATTATCGGCCTGTCCATGGGCATCGCCTGTGCCATTCTTATTTTTACGCTGGTCTCCTTCCACCTTAGTTTTGATGGCTTTCATAAAAACAAAGACCGTATTTACCGGGTGGTAACCGAATTGCACAATGAAGACATTGGCCATACGGCAGGCGTGCCTCCGCCTTTTACAAAAGCATTGCGCAACGATTACACGTTTGCGGAAAAAACAGCCCGGGCCATCACGTTCTGGCGCATGGTCTCCATACCGGCCGACAATAAAAAATTTGAAGAAGACGATGGTATCGTTTGCGTAGAACCTGCTTTCTTTGAAATATTTGATTTTCCGCTGGCAGAAGGCGATATTAAAACGGCATTGAATGCGCCCAATACAGCTATTATAACACAGAAAATAGCAAAAAAATATTTTGGCAATAACAGCGCCATGGGCAAGGTCATCCGCGTAAACAATAAAACCGATTTTAAAATTACGGGTATACTGAAAGACATTCCGCTGAATACCGACCGGCGCCAGGAGATTTATGTATCCAACGAGAATTTAAAAGATCTTAGCAGCTGGATGGCCGGCAACGACAACTGGGGCGGCATCAACAGCGAAACGCATTGCTTTGTATTGCTGAAACCCGGTGTAAAAGCAGCAGATGTGGAGAAAGTGTTTCCGGCATTCAAAAAGAAATACTATGCCAACGATCCCATCAACATAAAATCTTTTGTATTTAAAGTGCAGCCTCTTTCAGACATGCATTTTAACCCCGATTACAATGGCTATGCCGACAAAAAATACCTCTGGGCCTTGTCGCTGGTGGGCCTCTTTTTAATCATTACAGCCTGTGTAAATTTTGTAAACCTTGCAACAGCGCAGGCGCTGAACCGTGCTAAAGAAGTTGGCATCCGCAAAGTGCTGGGCAGCCTGCGCGGGCAATTGTTCTGGCAATTCATTGCAGAAACAACGTTGATTACATTGTTTGCAGTGTTGCTGGCCTATGGTTTGGCGGCACTCGGTCTGCCTTTTCTCAATGATCTGTTTAAAACGTCTTTAACCATCAATCCTTTTGTTCATACCGGCTTGCTGGTATACACAGTTATTGTTGCCCTGGTGGTTGTCTTTTTATCGGGCTCCTACCCCGGCCTTGTGCTGGCGGGTTTTCGGCCCATAGAAGCGTTGAAAGGAAAATTGTCGCAAAAAAATATTGGTGGCTTTTCATTGAGAAGAATGCTGGTGGTAACACAGTTTGCCATTTCGCAAATGCTCATCATTGGCACCATTGTTATTGCCAGCCAGATGCATTATTCAAAAACATCCGATCTTGGATTTCAGAAAAACGGCATTGTGATGTTGCCCATACCAGTGACTGACTCAGCCGGTAAGTCCAGAATGGAATCGCTCCGCAACCGGATGGCCGCCTTACCGGGTGTGGGTAATATTTCTTTTTGTATGCAGGCGCCCGCCGCCAGTTCAAACAATACAACAACCATTGTTTACGACAACCGGCCCAAGGAAGAACTGTGGGAGATCAATACCAAGCCTGCCGACGATAAATACCTTTCTACTTTCAATTTAAAACTACTGGCCGGAAGAAACCTGAACCCTTCTGATACTACCCGCGAGTTTTTGGTGAATGAAAGCGTGGTAAAAAAATTGGGGCTGAAATCGCCGCAGGATATCCTCAATCATTTCATTAAGGTAGACGATAGAAAATTCCTGGTGGTGGGTGTGGTAAACGATTTTTACAATTACTCATTCCGTTCAGACATTGCGCCGGTGGCTATTTTCTCCAGTTATCACAATTACCAGAATTGTGCAGTGTCCATCAGCATGGCCAAAACAAAAACCACCATGGCTGCCGTTGAGAAAATATGGAATGAAACCTATCCCGATTTTATTTACAAAAGCCAGTTCCTGGATGAACGCATTGCGCGGTTTTATGAGCTGGATGATACCATGCTGAAACTAGTAGAAGCATTTGCCGGCATTGCCATCTTTATTGGTTGCCTGGGTTTATATGGCCTGGTATCATTTATGGCGGTGCGCAAAACAAAAGAGATTGGGGTAAGAAAAGTATTGGGCGCCAGCGTACAAAACATCATCTGGATATTTGGCAAAGAATTTCTGCGGCTGCTGATCATTGCTTTCTTTATTGCCGCGCCAGTTGCCTGGTGGGCCATGCATGCCTACCTGCAGGATTTTAAATACCGCATTCCCATTGGTGCCGGTATTTTTGTCATTGCCATTGTATGCACCATTTTTATTGCCGCTGTAACGGTGAGCTATAGGTCAATTATGGCAGCACTGGCAAACCCGGTGAAATCACTGAGAAGCGAATAAGAAAATGCGGAAATGGGCGGATGCCCTACAGTGCAGCACCAGGTTTTGACGGCACTGGCTGGTTTGATGCATTCTGAAGTGGAAGGAATCGCCCATTATAAAATCGGCCGCTGACCATTGCTTTCTGTCCGTATCCGTACAGTTTTATGTTCAGATTCGTACAAACTGGCAGGAGGAATTTTCTTAACACCTGTAATTCAGTAATTTCAGTAATGGCACGGCGCTTGAACCCAATGGCCGCGGCCCTTTACCAAAAGGCTGAATAACATGATAAAAAACTACTTCGTTGTTGCTTTCCGCAACCTGAAAAGAAACAAGGTCTTTTCGTTTATCAATATTGCTGGCCTGGCCATTGGGCTGGCAGCCTGCTGGATGATAACCTTGTATGTGGCCAATGAAACCAGTTATGACCAGTACCATGCCAATGCAGGCCGCATTTTTCGCATAGCCCAGCACGGTAGCTGGAGCGGCGGCAATTTTAACCTGGCTGTTACGCCAGCACCCATGGCGGCAGCTTTAAAAAATGAATTTCCGGAGATAGAACAAGCCGTTCGCTTTGATGCAGAAGGCGGTGCCACCATTGTGTATGGCAACCAGCGTTTGCAGACAGGTGATATGTTGTTTGCCGATAGTTCCGTCTTTAAGGTATTTAGCTACCATTTTTTATCAGGCGATCCCAATACTGCGCTGAGCAAACCACGCTCCATTGTGCTTACAAAAACCCTGGCTACCAAAATATTTGGCGATGCAGCACTGGCGCAGGACAAGACCATTAGCCTGGGCAATAATTACGATGAGCAGGTAACCGGTGTAATTGAAGATGTGCCGTTGAATTCTCATTTTACGTTCAGTGCCCTGCGTTCTATGCCGGCCGGTATGGGAGACAATTGGGCCAATTCATCGCTGTATACCTATGTACTGCTAAAAGAAAAAACAGGCGCGGCAAAACTTTCCGCCAAGCTTCCCTTGTTTTTTAATAAATACCTGAAAGCGTCTGTGGGCGATGCGCAGTATACCATGGAACTGCAACCGCTTACTTCCATTCACCTGCATTCCAACCTAAGTTTTGAAATTGGCCCCAACGGCAATATCGGGTATGTAACCATCTTTTCGCTGGTGGCGGCACTTATCCTCATCATTGCATCCATCAATTACATGAATTTATCAACCGCACGTTCTTCACTGCGGGTAAAAGAAATTGGGGTGAGAAAAGTAAATGGCTCGCGCAGGGGGCAACTGGTACTAATGTTCCTGGCCGAATCAGTCTTCATCACTTTTATTGCATCGGCCATGGCCATTTTATTGCTAAACCTGGCCCTGCCCTGGTTTCAGCAATTTATTGGCAAACAAATATCATTGTGGCATTTTGGAACCGGGCCCACACTTGCATTTCTATTGTTGTTTTCTTTACTGGCTGGTTGTATCAGTGGTATCTACCCCGCATTGTTTCTCTCTGGGTTTAGGCTGATTCCTTCATTAAAAGGACAAACCGGCAACCACAAGGGAAATGCTGCCTTTCGCCAGTCGCTGGTGGTCTTCCAGTTTGTAGTAACCATTGTAATGATTGCCGGTTCATTTATCATCTGGCAGCAATTACAGTTTGTCAATAAAAAAGACCTGGGCTTTAACAAGGAACAGGTGATCGTTTTTCACCTGAGCCGCGATATGCGCAAACAAATACCCGCGATAAAGCAAGAACTGCTGCAAAACCCATTGGTAGAAAGCGTGGCCACGGCCAGTAACCCCATTGGCAATAACAATATTGGCGGCAGCGATTATACCATTCCCGCCAATGGCACTGCCATAAAAAAATCAAACAAGGCCAATAGTTTCCAGATAGATGAAGATTTTATTCCTGCACTGCAAATTAAAATGGCGGCCGGAAGAAATTTTTCAACCAACTTGCTGACTGATAAAGACCGGGTGGTGATTGTGAATGAAACCCTGGCAAAAGATGCCGGCTGGAAGGATCCTATTGGCAAAACCATTCTGTCGGGAAAAGATTCACTGGGCAACCCTATTGCATACGAAGTAGCAGGGGTAGTAAAAGATTTCAACATCTATTCGCTGCAGCATAAAATTGAACCGCTGATAGTAAGCCTGCCGCCAACAGTAAACGATAAAGACAATATGTATGTGCGCCTCGGCAAATCCAATACCAAAGCCGCATTGGCGCATACCGCTGCCATCTTTCATAAGTACCATCCTTCAGACCCGTTTGAATACAATTTCCTGGACCAAAATTTTGCAAAGCAATATGCAGCGGAACAACTGCAGGGCAACCTGTTGCTGATTTTTACCGTGCTGGCCATTGTTATTGCCTGCCTTGGTTTATTTGGCCTGGTAACGTTTACAGCCGAACAAAGAAGAAAAGAAATTGGCATCCGCAAAGTACTGGGCAGCAGTGTTACCGGCGTTGTTGTTTTGCTGGCCAAAGATTTGCTGAAGCTGGTCAGCATTGCAATTGTCATAGCGGTTCCCATTGCGTGGATGGCTATGGGCAAATGGCTGCAGGATTTTGAATACCGCGTAAACATTGCCTGGTGGGTGTTTGCCATTGCCGGTCTGCTGGCATTGCTGATTGCATTTGTAACGGTTAGTGCCCGGGCCATCAAAGCAGGACTTGCCAACCCGGTGAAATCATTGAGGGCAGAGTGAGGTGAGTGTGAGAATGTAAAAATTAGCAGCCCTTGCCGGGTTTAGAAAAGCTACCGGGACATATTGTAACAATACAGTTCAGCGACCCTTTAAACAGACAGTTTATTTATGATAAAGAATTACCTCACCGTTGCCCTGCGCAACCTGGCAAGAAACAAAACGTTTGCGGTTATTAATATTGCCGGTCTGGCCGCTGGCATTGCCATATTCCTGCTCATTTTTGAGTTTGTGGCGTTTGAATGGAGCAGCAATCGTTTTCAAAAAAACTTTTCGGATTTATACCGGTTGGGCACAGCCGATAAAACCAACGGAGATGTATACTATGTGGCACCCGGTTATGCACCGCTGCTCAAAGAAAAAATTCCGGGCATTGCTTCCATTGTACAGGTTACTGACGAACTGGGAAAAGGCGTTATCAGTTATAAGCAAGAAAAAACCGGCGAAAACAAGGTGCTGGGCGAAGACAATATTTGCTATGCAGACAGTAATTTCCTGCAGGTCTTTTCTTTTCCGCTGGCAGACGGTACTGCATCACTGGCTGCACCGGGTACAATGGCCATTTCTGCAAGTATGGCCAGCAAAACATTCGGTCATAAAAATGTGGCCGGTAAAACAATCCGGGTAAGCAACCAGTTTGGCAACCGCGATTATACCATCTCCGCCGTATTTGAAGACATACCTGCGCAATCGGATATCAAGCCCAATGTTTTGCTATCACTCAGCAGCCTGCAAACAGCTGCTGGCAGAAATGGCAATGACTGGGCCGACCCCGCCACGCTCAATAATAACTTTATGCATTACTACCTTGTTTTGCAAAAAAGCGCCAATCCGGCCAGTACCCGCAAACAAATTGAACAATTGTTACACGATGCGCAGCCTGCTACAACCAGCAGCAGCATTGTATTGCAGCCTTTCCACGATATGCACCTTGCCCCTTCGTTCAGTTATGCTTACCAGACTTTTGGCAGCCTGAAACTGGTGGCCATGCTGCTGGCGGTGGCTGTGCTGATTTTGCTGATAGCCTGGGTTAATTATATCAACCTTTCTACTGTGCAAGCCATGAAGCGGGCCAAAGAAACCGGCGTACGAAAAGTGATGGGCGCCAGCAGAAGGCAGCTAACGGTACAATACTTAACTGAAACTTTTTTAATTACGGCGCTGAGTGTGGGGCTTTCTTTTGTACTGGTGCAGTTACTGCAAGGCCTGTTCAATTCCTTTACCGGAAAAGCGCTTTCGCTGCAGGTGCTCAACCATGGCTGGTTCTGGGCGACTACCTTGCTATTCATTGTAATGGGTTCACTTTTATCGGGCGGTTATGTGGCATTTGTGCTGAGTTCCTTCAGCCCGGTATCGGCCATCCGTGGCAAACCAAACGCCATCAGTAGCGGTATCTCACTGCGTAAATCCCTGGTAGTCTTCCAGTTTACCATTTCCATTGTATTTATCATTGCTACAATGGTGCTTTACCGGCAGTTGCAATACATGAAGACAACCGACCTGGGGCTGAACCTGAAACAACTGGTTATCATTAAAGGGCCTTCTGTAGAAATGGCCAACCGCAAAGAACAAAGCATTGCATTTAAAAACGAACTGGCGCAATTATCGTTTGTAAAAAAACTGGCCGCATCCAATAACATCCCCGGGCAGGGTTACAACTATGCAGCAGATGGCATTGCCAAAGCCAGCCCGCAGCCAAACGATGAGAAGAAAAGCTACCAGGTATTTATTGCCGATGACAAATTTTTCGATACGTATGATATCCGGTTTTTGCAGGGAACGACTTTTTCGGCAACAGACATCAGCCTCGGTGGTAAAGCCAGGAAAATTATTTTAAATGAAAAAGCCGCTGCAGCACTGGGTTTTGCAAAAGGTGAAAATATTACCGGGCAAAAAATAACCTGGGGCGAAAAGCAATATGAAATTGCTGGTTTGGTAAAAGACTATCACCATCTGTCATTGCAAACAACTATCTCCCCGATTGTTTTTATTCCTTCCGTGTCTTCCTATTATTATACCCTGCAAACGGATATCAGCAACCTGCCGCAAAAGATTGCTGCTATCAATACGCTGTACCAGAAATATTTTTCGGGCAACCCGTTTGAATATTTTTTTGCCGATGAAACCTTCAACAAACAATACGCAACCGAGCAGCAGCTGGGCAATGTATTTATTGCTGCAGCACTGGTGGCCATTTTTATAGCCTGCCTGGGATTGTTTGGCCTGGCCGCTTTTACGGCCCAACAAAGAACCAAGGAGATTGGTATCCGAAAAGTATTGGGCGCCAGCGTTGGCAACATCACCACGCTGTTATCTTTTGATTTTGTAAAACTGGTTGTTATTGCCGTAGTTATTGCCTCGCCCATTGCCTGGTGGGCCGCACAGGGCTGGTTGCAAAATTTTGCTTACCGTACCAGCCTCAACGGGTGGGTATTTGTTGCGGCAGCCGGTATTGCCCTGGCTGTTGCATTTCTAACGGTCAGTTTTCAGGCCATAAAAGCGGCGATGGCAAACCCGGTGGAGAGTTTGAGAACAGCCTGAGCAGCATGTGGAACTGTGATAAATGTGAAAATGCGGGTCAGTATTATTTTCTATGCTGAACGGTTAAAATCCTGGCAAACATAAAAACCTGTGTTCTATTCTCCGGCATACCGGAAAGACAATGGGAAAAAGCGCCCTATTCGCTACGTACGGAATCGTACATAAAAGTGTCCGTTTTCGTACACCCCACCGGACACATTTGGCTCAAATCCTTTACTGGCAAAGCTTTCATAGTTGGCACAGCAGTTGAAAAAAAAGGGCGGCGGGCATTTTGAAACGTATTGGCAAAAGAACAAAAAGCTTAAAAACAACTGTATGATTGAACTAAAACATGTCTCCAAATGGATAAATGTGGGCGGTGCAAGAACGTTTTTGCTGAAAGACGTGAACCTGCACATTAAAGAAGGCGAGTTTATTTCCATTATGGGCCCTTCTGGCAGCGGTAAATCTACCCTGCTGAATGTAATAGGCATGCTGGACGATATTGACGAAGGAGAATACAATTTTTTACACGAGGCCGTACACAAGTTGAAAGAAAAAGCCAAATCTGCCCTGTACAAACAATACATCGGCTTTGTGTTCCAGGCTTACCACCTTATTGATGAACTAACGGTCTACGAAAACATTGAAACGCCGCTGATCTACCAGGACATAAAATCATCCGAGCGCAAAGCCATGGTGGCCGATATGCTGGATCGCTTCAACATTGTAGGCAAGAAAGATCTTTTTCCTACGCAGTTATCGGGCGGACAGCAGCAACTGGTGGGCATTGCACGTGCACTGATTGCCAAACCAAAATTATTATTGGCCGATGAACCCACCGGCAACCTCAATTCCAAACAAGGTGAAGAAATCATGGATCTTTTTAAAGCATTGAACAAGGAAGGTGTTACCATTATCCAGGTAACGCATTCTGAAAAAAATGCCAGCTATGGAACCCATATTATTAACCTGCTGGATGGAAGAATAGACAGCTAAGAATGCTTTTGGGTACAAGCTGTAAGGCTTTAAATTTTAAAACGCTCACCCAACCACCCTATGCCTTTAACCTTAACACGATTTACAGAAATGATGAAGCATTTATTTTTTTTAAGTGGATTTGTACTGCTTGCCATGCTGGGTAAGGCCCAGGATACCACGCATACACCCGATGTGCTGAACCTGAAACAAAGTGTAGAGATAGCCATTGCCAACAACGCCACGGTAAAAACAGCCGAGTTTCAGAAAGATTACGCTGCCGTTAGTTACAACCAGGCAAAGGGCAACCTTATTCCGCAGGTAAGTGGTTCTATCAACCACAACCTCAACCAGGGCCGCAGCATTGACCCTGCCAACAACGGCTATATCAACTCCTCTTTAACAACAGCCAATTATAACCTCAACAGCAATGTTACTTTGTTCAATGGGTTTTACCTGCTGAACAACCTGAAGAAAAACCAATATGCCTACGAAGCCAGCAAAATGGAATGGCAGCAATCGAAAGACAAACTGATGCTGGACGTAATGCTGGCCTACCTGCAGATGCTGGGCAATACCGATTTGCTGGAACAAGCCCGCAGGCAAGCCGATGTAACCAGCCAGCAAGTGAAAAGGCTGGAGACCATGAACACGGAAGGCGCCATCAAGCCCTCCGATTTGTCGGATTTGCGCGGACAATTCGCCAGCGACCAGCTTGCCTATGTAAACGCACAAAATGCGCTTGACCAGGCCCGTTATACCCTGGTGCAGCTGATGAATATACCCTACAACAAAAAACTTTCTGTAGAACGCGTCGGTGCCGACCAGTTTGACATGAACTACGGCAATAGCCCCGACAGCATTTACCTGGCCGCCATGCAGCAGCTGGCCATTATAAAAGCGGTGGACCTGCGCAGCAAAAGTTTTGAAAAGGAACTGAAAGCCTACAAGGGTAACCTCTACCCCAGCCTGGGCCTCGGCGGTGGCATCAGCACCAACTATTCAAGCCTGGCAAAGGATGCAGCCAATAATAAAATTCCGTACGACAACCAGCTGAAAAACAATTACGGTACTTATTTCGGTGCAGGCATCAGCATCCCCATCCTCAACAATTTCAGGTACCGCAACCAGGTGTCTATTGCAAAGATTGATTACAAAAGCGCCCAGTTTACAGCCAATACCGCCAAAATTCAGCTAAGGCAGAATATTGAAAAGGATTATTTCAATATGTCGGCTTCACTAGACCGTTATAAAACATTGGTAGACCAGGTAAGCGCCTACAGCGAATCTTTCCATGCGGCCGATATACGTTTTACAGAAGGTGTAGGCACCGTAGTTGATTATATCATCGCCAAAAACAACCTCGACCGGGCCAAAACAAATCTTATTGTAGCCCGTTATGAATATTTACTGCGCATAAAAATTTTGGATTACTACCAGCAGAAACCGCTCTGGTAGCCGCGGCCAAATGATTCGTTTATCAATTGACTCGATAACAGGAAGGCTGATCCCCGGATTTTAAAAAACTGTTTTGCCCATTCCCGTTTGTGCACTGGCGGATGATCATGGCTTTCGGGCAATGTCCTGGCCGGTAACAGCGTGGTATATCCCATTAATTTTAAAGTAGCGTATGCGTTTGCAGCAATCCCTGCACGTTTTGCGCTCGAAAATAAAGATTGGGCAGGAGCGGCAAAACTTCCATTGGGCCCAGCCGGTTTTCCCTGGGCAAAATTTCCCTGGCAGGAATCTATTGTACATTTTACCCGTTTATTGGGCGCCGCTCACCTTGGAAATGGAAAGGATGCCAATACGGAATTGACAAAACTGCAACAACTGCAGGATACGCTTGTACTGCAAAAAGATTCGTATAAATCGGGGCAGGTGGCCATTCAAATAAAGGCCGGTGAAGCATGGATTGCATTGGCGAATGGCAATAAAAACGAGGCCATCCGCTTAATGAATTTGTCGGCTGAAATGGAAGACAAAACGGAAAAGCACCCGGTTACTCCAGGAGAAGTACTGCCTGCAAAAGAGTTATTGGCCGATATGCTGCTACAAGCCGGTCAATACCAAAATGCCTTGCTTGCTTATGAAGCAGTATTGCAGAAATCCCCCAATCGTTTTAATAGTCTTGTGGGTGCGGGACTGGCAGCAGAAAAATTGGGCGACAACGAAAAGGCCATTGCTAACTACAAGCAAGTGCTGTCTGTTACAGGTGCTGCAAACGCGGAGCGGTCGGAGCTTAACCGCATTCGTTTGTTTTTAGGAAACCATTAATATAAGGCTATCGCATGATGCACTTTAACGAATGCTGAAACCCTTCTGCGCCTGCACCTAACTATTTCGCATTTTTGTTACCTTCATTACCGGTAGTTTTATTCGCTTCAGTTAAGGGTTGTTCGATTTGCAAATAATCGCATCCCGCTGTACCGTATCCGTTGTCCTTTTAGAAAGAAATTTTAAACGCATCGCTTTAAATCAATCGTATGGCATTCAATGAAAAATTGGCCAACAGGGTTCGGGAGCTTATTGCACTGACGCATAAAAATGTGGAAGAAAAAAAAATGTTTGGGGGCCTCTGTTTTATGGTAAATGGAAAAATGTGCGTAGGCGTAGAAACCAGCCGCTTAATGGTGCGCTTTGACCCCGCAAAAACAGATGAACTGATGGAAAAAGAGGGTGCCATGCCGATGGATTTTACCAGTAAAGTAATGAAAGGGTACGCCTTTGTGGACATAACAGCTTTAAATACCAAAAAGAAACTGGAATATTGGATGGGGCTTGCACTGGACTACAATACATTTGCAAAGGCTTCGAAAAAAAAGAAGAAATAGGCCTGGCATTTTTACTTGCTGACACAACAAAAAATAGTAAACTTTTAAAACGATTGTATATGAAGACAATGACTTGCAAACAACTGGGTGGTGCATGCGATACAGCATTTCATGCAGGCAGTTTTGAAGAAATGGCCGGGCTAAGCAAAAAACATGGCATGGAAATGTTTCAGAAAAATGACGCTGACCATCTTAAGGCGATGAATGATATGAAAGCATTGATAAAAACACCGGCGGACATGCAGCAATGGTTCAACGATAAGAAAGCTGCATTTGATTCTTTGCCAGAAGATAAATAGAAGGCCCGGCTTTTTTTAGCAGTCATTTTCAATCAGCAAAATCAGTCAGAATGAACATTGAAATCATTACAAAAAGCTATCAATTACACATTCATGGTTTGGGAGGCACTGCAATTAACAAAGACTATGCGGGCACGGCTTTTAAACTGAGTGGCAAAATGTGGGAAATAGTGAAAGGCAGGAGCATTAAAAACAAAGGCATGAATATTTGGGTGTATGAAACAGCCGAAAAAGTTTTTGCAGGCATAGAACTTGAAAGTCAATCCGGCGCTAATACCGATGGCCTTGAGGAAAAAAAAATAACCCTGGAAAAATATGCTTATTACAAACATATTGGCCCCTATCAGCTGCTAAAAGATACCGGGCGGAAAATGACAGGCGAACTGGCCCGCCAGGGATACGAGGTGGTTCTCCCCTATATTGAAATATACGGGCACTGGACAAATGACGAAACCAAATTAGAAACTACTTTGCTAATGTGCCTGAAATAAAATGGAGCATCCAAATGTATGGTCGTTGCAAATGATGCACGGCGAAAATGCAGTCAGCAAAGATGATAGCGCTTTAAAAAAAATGAAAGTTTTGCGGCGGCCATGCTTTCGCTTATTTTTGAAGGGCAGCAATTTTAGCAGCTACAAAAATGTTTAACAAATTAAAAGCGTATTGCAAGCAGACCGTTCCTCTTTCTGACACCGAGCTTACACTTATTGATGTATATTTTGAAGCGAGGACTTTGCAAAAAAAAGAATTCTTACTGCAAGACAATAAGGTTTGTAATTTCATTGCATTTATCGCAACAGGATCCATCCGGCATTTTCATATCAAAGAGGGAATTGAAAAGACCTGCGATATATCATTTGACAATGCCTGGGTGACAGACTTTCAGAGTTTTACTTACGGAACATTGGGAAAAATGAACTTGCAGGCAATGGAAACAAGCACTGTCTTCCTCATTCGCAAACAAAGTCTCAACAGCCTCTACAAAGATTGCAGCAAATACGAAACCTTTGGACGGCTGATGGCCGAGCAGGTGGCACAAAGAGCCACTGAAATTGCCATGTCGCTATCGTCAGATAAGCCGGAAGAAAGATTTCAGCATTTAATAAAAAGCCGGCCCGATTTGTTTCAGCGAATCCCTCAAAAATACATTGCCAATTTTTTGGGCATCAGCCCTGAAAGTCTGAGCAGAATAAGGAACCGGGTTTTCCATAAACGAAAATCTTAACTTAAGTCATCGTTTTCAAGCGCCTTGTCATTGCAATTTTGTGTCTCATTTAAGTACTAAGCTATGAGACACAAATTATTCACGCTAATTCTAACAGCAATGACAATTACAAACAACTTACCAGCACAGCAACCAGGTTTTTCAGCAATCAAAGCCATCGAACAGCAGCTGGACGATGTAATGGAACTGATTGATACATCGGAACTCAAAGCCAAACTCAAAGAAGTGGAGCAGCAATTTCTGCAAGACCCATCTGAGATAAATAAATCCAGGCTGGGCATTGTATACCACGAGACAGCCCTCAACCTATCGTTTTTTTCCAAAACGGAATACAAAGGATATGCGCAAAAAAGCTACGACTTGTTGAGCGGGATTTTTTCTGCTCCAACAACAACCCGCGCATTGCTGCCATTTATTGCATCTTACAGGGCATCTGCTTTATCGCTGGTTGGGGCGGAAACCCAAAAGCTGAAACTGCTTGGACAGTCATTTGTGTTATTTGAAGATGCCGTAAAGAGGTATGCAGACATTAGTTGCCTGCCCGAATTTTTACGGGGAAGCGTGGCAGAAAATTTACCCTGGCTTTTCTTTTCAAAAAGAAAATATTCCAAAAAAGACTTTCAATCTATCCTAAACAAACAAGCGCAAAATGCAAGTTATGCCAACGGCAAAACTATGAGTTTTGTATACTGGGCCTGGGCAAAACAGCACCAGGGGAAGCGTTTCAGAAAACAAGCACTCAATTACCTTGACATGGCCATTGGCCTCGACCCGGATGGCAAGGCCGGGCGAACCAAAGCCGAAGAATTGAAACGGTTACTGTTGAAATAACCGGCTTGTTGCAAGCATTGGTAACCGTTTGCTGCATTATACATTTGGGGCTTCAGCGTATTGTAAATTAGTCTTACATTGAATACGCAAATACAGATGTTGCCCGCTATATCATTAAATGAATGCAGCCCATCTGCAAGCCACCAACCCCGGGCGCCATTTTAAGATGTACAAGTGTATATAAATTTATTATGAAACAAATTGCCACATTATTTTTTGCATGTTTAAGTATACTTTGCAATGCACAAGATGTGAGTGTTGACAAAACAGTTTTTGGAATCCAAACTGGCTTCCTGGGGATTTGGATTCACAATGAATCCAAATTGAGCAAAGAATTGGTGTTAAGAAGCGAACTGGGTTTCGACAGTGGAATCTGGGGAAGGGATTATTACAACAAAATTGGATTTCTAATGACGCCTGTTATAACTTTAGAACCAAGGTTTTATTACAATTTGAACAAAAGGAATGCAAAATCAAAAGACATAACCAAAAACAGCGGAAATTATTTTTCGCTTCAAACAGGCTACCATCCAAATTGGTTTGTGATTTCTAACTACAAAGATGTAAGCATAATAAGCGACATCTCCATTATTCCAAGTTGGGGAATAAGAAGAAACCTCGGAATGCATTTTAATTATGAAATTGGCATTGGATTCGGATATCGCTATATTTTCGCAAAAGCGGCGGGATATTTCAGTGATAAAAGCGAAGTAGCCGGGAATTTAATTTTAAGATTTGGATATGTATTCTAATCATCTGAAAACGGCACCCAGCATAGTTTGTCTGCTATCCCAACTGAAGAATATGTACGAATCCCTCCCCCGCAATCCAGGCTCAACGAATAAATCTCTATAAAGAAATTTATCTTCCAAAAATTAAACCTTTCAATATGAAATACTTCCTTTTGATAATCCTTATTTTGAATGTTTGCCAGGCAACAGCGCAGGATGGAAAAATTATTGAACAAATTCCCTTTTCATTACCAGACAGTATAAAGATAAGAGACGCAAAATATTTTGATTGGAAATTGATAGAGACCGTCAATTTTTATCATATTACTTACATGTCTGACGGGCTAAAAGTAAAAGGATATATGTCTGTGCCTAAACAAAAAGGCAAATATCCCTGTGTCATTTGGAACAGGGGTGGAAACCGGGAGAATTCTGCTATTGGGGATTATGCATTTATTGCGCTGGCTGGTTTTCTTAGTTGCAGTGGCTATGTAGTGGTGGCCAGCCAATACAGAGGTAATGCAGGTGGTGAAGGCAAAGAGGAGTTCGGCGGCAAAGACATTGATGACGTACTTAACCTTTTTCCGTTGTTAAGTAACGTAGAAAATGCGGACACTTCAAGAATTGGTATGGAGGGAGCAAGCCGCGGGGGAATGATGACTTACCTGGCACTCACAAAAACCAATTCGATAAAAGCCGCTGTGGTTGTATCTGGCATCGGCGATTTTAAACAAGCTTTGGAACATACCAACTTTAATGCAGATAGTATGTTCTATGCCTGGCTGCCCGAATACAGGGAGAATAAGGAAAGCTTTATTAAAAAAAGATCGCCCATTGAATTTGCCGGCAAAATCTGTAAAACAACACCGATTTTTATCATCCAGGGAACGGCTGATGGCACGGTTGAAGCACCGCAAGTGTTTGACCTGGCAAAAAAATTCTATGAACTGAAACAACCCTTCCGGTTGACAATCTTTGAAGGAGGTGGCCATGGCATTCGTGAGTTTAAGACCGAAAAAGAGCGGCAAATAAAAACATTCTTTGACCGTTACCTGCGGGATGGGGAAAAATGGCCCAGCCTGGAACTCCAAAAATAAGACCGGACAAAGAACAAAAGTAGCGTTAAAAGTGGGGCACTATTCTTACTCATCTCCTGCTGCGTTATGCTGGGTAACAAACTGTAAATAACCGGTAGACAATAACCTGCCAAAAAAATATTTTCAAATGAAATTAGGGAACAAGCGGGTGGCTATTATTGGTGGAGGGCCCGGCGGACTAATATTGGCGCGACTTTTACAACTCAAAGGAGTAAATGCGCATGTGTATGAAAGAGATTTGAATAGAAATGCCCGGCTTATTGGCTCACCGCTTGATATGCACAAGGAATCAGGAATGGCGGCATTGCGAAAGGCAGATTTGCTAGAAGCGTTTAAAAACAATTTCCCGCAAACATGGTTTTTTTCCACCGATCTTATTGGCAAACTTATCCGGAAGTTTAAGTTCCATACGCAGTTTTTTTTAAAATGCGGTGGGCGTTTCGCCAACCGTATTTTCATCAAATAAAGCAGTAAGACAAACAGAAATGGCAACAAACCCACCCAAATTTATTTCAGGTTATAGTGCAATTCATAAGGCCAGGCTGAAAATAGCAATTTTTAAGAAGCAGCGTTGAGGTGAACTTTGGATATTTGCCCACAAAAAAGGTAAAAATGATAACAAAATTAACGCATACTTGTGTGTATGTACTCAATCAGGATGAAGCTTACGACTTCTACGTTAATAAACCTGGCTTTAAAGTAATAATGGATATGCCAATGGGCCCCGGTGCCCGTTGGCTGACAGTTTCGCCAAAAGAACAGGAAGGCATTGAAATAAATCTTTTCCCGGTGATAGAAGGAATGATGTTTACGGCTGAAACCGTAAAAACGATGACAGAACTGATTCAAAAAGGAACATTTGGTGCGGCAGTTTTTGAATGCAACGATATCTACGCCACTTACGAAGAACTAAAAAGCAAAGGAGTCGTATTTAAAAAGCCGCCCACCAAAGAATTTTATGGTACAGAAGCATTGTTTCATGACAATTCGGGCAATTGGTTTTCATTAGGGCAAAAAAAATAAGAAAATAAATGGAATCAACATTAGACAAAGCAAGCAGGGATAAATTAATAGCAAGAATACATTTGCTTACCGAAAACAGCCACGCCCAATGGGGCAAAATGAATGTATCTCAAATGATAAAGCATTGTATTTTATGGGAAGAAATGGTTTTTGGAGAAAAGACTTATGACCGGGTTTTTATTGGACGCATTTTTGGCAAAATGGCATTGAACAATATACTGAAAGATGAAAAGCCATTGCGGAGAAATACACCCACAATACCCCCTTTTGTTGTAAAAGAAACAAGCGGCGCTATAACCAACCAGCAATTAAAATGGGCTGCAAGGATAGCACAATACGAAGATTTTACCAATGACCATTTTATTCATCCCTTTTTCGGAAATATGACCAAAGCCCAAATTGGTTATATGGCTTACAAACATATTGATCATCATTTAAGACAATTTGGGGTATAAAAAAAGCAATGAACCTCCAGCAAATGTTTGTAAACACTTGTTCCATCGTACCCATTTTGGGGTTCAGGATATTGTGAATTAGTACTATATTGATTGCGCAAATACAAGCGTGGCTGGCAATTTTCTGACAGCCCGGAATTTAATATACTAAAAATGAAATATTGTTTACTACTCTTACTACTCGCATTTAATTATGCTAATAGTTTTGGACAAATTATTGTCAAAAATAAGACCTCAAATAATTTCACAAACCTTTACATCGTAGAATATGATTCAATTTTGAGAACAACTGGGTTTTGCGAATTAATTAAAAATGAAAACCTGATTAAAAGGAAATTACTTTCAAAGGAACAGGCAACGATAGATTTTAAATTGGATTTGAAAAAATATTACAACCTGATTTTTATTGACACGACAGACTATCCGCATTTGTATAATCTGACGGCTTTTAAATATCATATTTCGGGAAAAAGCAAGTTGATTTCTTTAGATAGTATTAATATAGAAAGTGATTTTAGGGATCATTGCAGTGAAGAACCGGCAGACCACAAGTTAGAAGATTTTAACATCAAAATAGATAATAAAAGTTCAGGTAATATAATTAAGATATATTTCAGGTATAATCAAAATGATGCTTTTGTTCGGTATAGGTATTTCCATCAATGGAGTCCTTTAAAAAAGGATACCAAAAGAGACTTCAAACTTTATAATTCAAAACCTTTAACTGCTGACAAAATTTATGTAAGGGCAACGACAGAAAAAAAAGGCGTAATCTCAGAAAGGTATTTTGAAGGAGGCATAAAGAAAAATCAAAACACTTTTGAAATTACTGTACAATAAAACGGCCACCAATATGCGGTTTAGCGTCTCTTATTGTAGAAATAGCTTACCACAATTGCGACAGCCGGCTAAGAAAAGCTAAGTTGAAAATTTTGCGCAAGAAGCTAACTTTGACAACAACAAGCCTATAGGAAACGGGAATAGCCAAAACCCACCAGCACAGGCAACAAATAATTTTAAATGAACGTACAAGAACAGATAAAAAAATACATCGCCAGTCAACCTGAGCCAAAACGCAGCGAGATGCAAACCTTGCACCAAATGACCTTACAGGTGTCACCAAAAAGCAAATTGTGGTTCTTCGATGGTAAGAACAGCGAGCAAAAAGTTGTTGCAAATCCTAATATCGGGTATGGATTACAAACGATGAAATATGCGAATGGAAAAACGATGGAGTGGTTTAAAATTGGTATCAGCGCAAATACAACCGGCATCTCTGTCTATATCCTTGGTATTAAAGACAAAACCTACCTGGCCAAAACTTATGGAAAAAAACTGGGCAAAGCCAGTGTTACCGGGTATTGCATAAAGTTTAAAACACTAAAAGATATAAACATCGATGCCCTTAAAGTGGCAATAAAATATGGGCTTGAAGCCACTGCGCAGTAAATGTACATTGCCTCTGCCGCCCTTGTGCTGCACAGAAAAGTTTAGCGCATTGAACAGGCAGCAAACACCCTGCCCAGCTATAAACCATGGTTGCACTGCACTAGTTTTTTCGTTTAGGATATTGTGAATTAGTCTTACATTAAATGCCTAATTGCAACCGTTGCTTGCAGTTATGCAGAAACCTTACAAATAACCGGTAACTTCTAAATTACACACAATTATACCCGATGAATTTGAAGCATAGTCCCTTTATTTTAACAGTAGCCGTATCGCTGGTACTCTTGTTTGCTGCACCGGCCATTTACGCACAAAAGAAAGCGAAGATTAAAATTGTACTCATTGGCACGCTGCATTTAACGCCGTCAAAAGAAGATGTTTACAAAAATAAATCCATCAACTTACATACAAAGCAAAGACAGTACGAAATACAGCAGGTAGTAAACAAAATAGTATCCTTTCATCCAAACCAGGTTTGCCTGGAATACCCAATAGAAGACCAGTTTGAAATGGACAGTATTTACAATGCGTACAAAGCCGGCCACTATCAGCTAAAAGACAATGAAAGGGATTTATTTGGCATACAGTCGGCAAAAAAATTGGGACTTGCAAAACTAACCTGTATTAACTACAGCTTCGGAAATTTTGCATTTGATACAATTGTGCGTTTTGCAAAAGAAAATGACCAGCAGATTTACCTGGACAGCATCAACCGGATGGCAACTGAATTTTTAAAAAAAGCAGATGAAAAATTAACAACCTTAAGCTTGTCTGATTTTTTAATCTATATCAATTCAAAAGAAGAACTTGAAAAAAACCTGAGCTTCTATACAAAGTATACCACAAGGATAGGAAATGATCAGAACTATGTGGGGGCCAATTTAACAGCGGACTGGTATAGCACCAATATTCATATTTATACCAACTTACTAAAACTGGTTAAACCAACAGACAAGTCTATTGTAGTCATTTTTGGCCAAGGGCATATCCCGATACTGAAACATTTGCTGAACAACAACTCCGACTTTGAGGTAGTTGAGGTAAAAGACTTTTTGAAATAGGCAAGGTTTTTTTATATGCCCTTCCTGCAGCAAGCTCCGACAATGGTAAGCAACTATACTTCACGAATCGGCAATTATATAGAAATGACATATAAAGCGACCTTTTTTATTGGAGTACTTCTCACTATCATAATAATTTTTGTTTGGGCAGGCAGCATCGAAGATGGCGACATAAATGCCATAAGCATGTATTTTGTAGTTTTTTTGCTTCCAGGGATCTTTTTAACAATGGCAAATACATTTTATATCAGATACCTAAGCAAATTGCCGAACAAGACACTGAAAGTATTTCTTAGTTTATTGCCTGTTTCAATATTAGCTATTTTGAGTTTAAAGCAAAAGCTCACTGTTCCATTTATCGACGGCAACTTGTCGTTCATTGTTAAAGTAATGGCCATAGCCCTTGGAACAACCAATATCATCTGGATTATTAGTTTATTTCAAAATAATCAGGCAAAATCCAACCATAAAATATAACTGCACAAAACAATCGTATTTATCCCGCTGGGTCTTGACAAAAAATCGCTTCAGCATTTGTATGTCTCCAGCCCGTATTGCCCCCCTCTTGCATTGCCGGATACTTCCTTTACAAAGGCCCGGCAAAACCCGCTGCTGCAGTTGCAAGCCCTTGTAAACGGTTGCTCCCGCACAAAGGTTTTGGATTTCAGGATATTCAGAATTTGCATTAAACCGATTGCGCAAATACAATCGTTGGAGGCCATGTCATTAGCCCCCTCGCACTACGGCAATCCGCAAATGGTTATGCGTCACTCAATTGAGCGGCACGTTCCTCCTTGGGGTTCAACAGCAAAACATCAGCTTTATATCACTCTTTATCCCGGGCTTTGCGATTAGAAATTCATATTCTGGGCTTAATTCATTATCTTACAATTATTGAAATCAAAAAAGCTCCTGGTTAGGTGGACTTAGCAGCAAATCCCAAATCTTGCAAATACCGTAATCACCTAGACAATCATTC
>Ga0075026_100000104_pt1 | contig 28091 bp, 26 predicted proteins | sample Str012_2_FD_71392 | JGI IMG/M metagenome (GOLD analysis project Ga0075026, IMG submission 71392) | Freshwater sediment microbial communities in response to fracking from Pennsylvania, USA - Straight Creek_MetaG_SC_2012 | ecosystem: Environmental > Aquatic > Freshwater > Creek > Sediment... | reverse complement strand
CAGGCGGCGCAGGCGGCGCAGAAGCAGCTGCCGCCAGTGGGTGCGCCTCCGGCTCCGGGCGGCGCGGCGCGCGATGCCGAATTTCACGACACGCCGCCGGGTGCGCCGGACGCTCGCCAGGATGACCGGCGCGCCTAAGCCGTTGCGCGCCATCCGTCCCCTGCGTGTAGCGGCGCCCAAGAATGTTCGATATCGGTTTTTCGGAGATCCTGCTGATCATGGGTCTGGCGCTGGTGGTGCTCGGTCCCACCAGGCTCCCGCAGGTGGCACGCACGCTCGGCCGCTGGGCGGGCCGTGCGCGCGCGATGGCACGCCAGTTTCGCGAACAGCTTGAGAACGAGGCCGACGAAATCAAGGTAAACCTCGACACCTCGGGCACTGCGAGCAGCACCAGACCCACGCCCGCGCCGGCCCCGGTGCACACTGAACCGCCGCCGCCACTCGATGAGTTCGCGCTGCGCGATGCGGCCACCGCGCCCGCCGCCATGCACGCCAACGATCCCGCCCCGCCGCCGGCGGTCGCTCCAGCCACTGACCGGCAGACATGAGCGGCGAGCGCGAGCCGCTGGCCGAAGGCACGCTGATCTCGCACCTGCTGGAGCTGCGCACGCGCCTGATGCGTGCCTTCCTCGCCGTGGTGATCGTGTTCATTCCGCTGGCCTTCTATTCCAACCGGCTGTTCGAGTGGCTGTCGCAGCCGCTGCTGCGCGCGCTGCCGGCCAACAGCGCGCTGATATCCACCAGCATCACTGCACCCTTCACCACACCGCTGAAACTCTCCTTCGTCGCCGCGCTGGTGCTGGCGATGCCCTATGTGCTCTATGAACTGTGGGCCTTCATCGCTCCGGGCCTGTACCGCCACGAGAAGCGCTTCGCGGTACCGCTGCTGCTCTCCTCGATCGTGCTGTTCTATGCCGGCACGGCCTTTGCCTACTTCGCGGTGTTTCCGCTGATCTTCAATTTCTTCGTGAATACCACGCCGCACGGTGTGCAGATGATGGCCGACATCACCATGTACATGGACTTCGTGCTCAAACTCCTGTTCTCGTTCGGCCTGGCCTTCGAAGTGCCGGTGGCCGTGGTGCTGCTGGTGCTGATGGGCATCGTGCCGCTGGCCAAGCTGACGCAGATCCGCGGCTACGTGCTGATCGCGGTGTTCGTGATCGCCGCGGTCATCACGCCGCCCGATGCCGTGTCGCAGACCATCATGGCCGTGCCCATGTACCTGCTGTACGAGGGCGGCATCCTGTTCGCGCGCCTAATGGCGCGCGGTCGCGGGACCGCTGAGCCGGTTGAGCCAACGGTAGAGCAGCAGCACCGCGGCGGCGAAGGCTAGGCCGCCGAGCCATTTGGCAGGCGTGGCGAAGCTGTCGCCGACCACCGCCAGCGGCGTAGCCTTGTGGGAAAACACCACCAACGCCGCGAGCAGCACGCCGACCAGGCTCTCACCCACCATCAGGCCCGAAGCCAGCAACACGCCGAGCTGGCGCGAGGCGCCCGGATTGGCGGTGCGCTCCGCGCGCTTGTCATAGAGCCAGCCGACCACCGAACCGACCGTCACCATCAGCGTCACGGCCGAGGGCAGGTAGATCCCCAGGCCCACGGCCAGCGGCGGCAGCGAGGCGCGCGACGTGCGCCTGAGAATGATATCGATGACGATCAGCGCAAAGCCGATCAGGATGCCGACACCGATCATGCTCCAGTCCAGGTTGCCCTGGATCACGCCCTGCGCCAGCGCCGAGATCAGCGCCGCCTGCGGCGCCGCCAGTGCGTGCTCGGGGTTCACGCCCGGCGCCCCGGCGAAGCCATAGGCATGATTGAGTAAGTCGAGCACCGGCGGAATGATGGCGGCGCCTGCCACTACGCCGACGATCAATGCCGCCTGCTGGCGCCAGGGTGTAGCATCGACCAGCTGGCCGGTTTTCAGATCCTGCAGGTTGTTGTTGGCGATGCAGGCCGCGCAGAACACGACCGAAGTGACGAACAGCGCATAGGCCACCAGCGCGGGTCCGGCCGTCGCCGGCAGCAGCGGCTTGACGGCGATTACCATCAGCACCGCCGCACCGATCACCACCAGGATGCCCACCCCCGACAGCGGGCTGTTCGATGAACCGATGAGTCCCGCCATGTAACCGCAGACCGCGGCCACGAAGAAACTCATCAGCGCGATGTAGACGATGCCGCCGGCGACCAGGATCGTGGTCTGGCTGCCGAGGCCGCTGGCGTTGCTGAACTGCGCCAGCAGCATCGCGATTGGCACCATGCACACCAGCGTGATGATGCCCACCAACCCGATCGGTATGTCGCGCTCGACGCGCGGCAGCGCATCGCCGTGCCCGGCCTTGCGCGCACGCGACGCGGCCAGCGCCGAACGCAGGCCTGCGATCACCGGCCCGATCAACTTCAGCAGCGTCCAGATGGAGGCGATGCCGATGGTTCCGGCGCCCAGGAAGCGTACCTTGTGGCTCCAGGCGGCGCGTGCCACGTCGCCGGCAGCGCCGGCTTCCGGGTGATGCAGCGTGAGCCAGGGCACGGCACCCAGCCAGGCGATCGCCGCGCCGACGAAGAAGGCGATGCCCACGGCCAGCCCGATCAGGTGTCCGACCGCGAGCAGGGCGAAGGACAGATTGAAATCGTACCCGGTGGCGCCGCCCACTTCACTCCCGTCGGGCGCCGTGCGGCTGCTGAAGCGGAAATACTGCACTACATCGCTGGCGAACAGCTGCATCGCGATCACGATCAGGAACAGCGCCGAGACCACGCTGCCCATCATGATCGCGTGCAGGCCATTGCGGTTGGCGGCGCGATCGCCCACCTTCAGCACTTCGGCGCAGGCCACACCCTCGGGGTACGGCAAGTCCGAGTTGGTGACCAGCGCGCGGCGCAGCGGAATCGAATACATCACGCCCAGCACGCCACCGAGTGCGCAGATCGTGAAGGACATCCAGTACGGGAAGCCGGTCCACCAACCGACCATCACCAGGCCCGGCAGCACGAAGATCACCGAGGAGAGCGTGCCGGCGGCCGAGGCCACGGTTTGTACGATATTGTTTTCCTGAACGGTGACGTCGGAGAAGTGCCGCAGCAGCGCCATCGAGATGACCGCGGCCGGAATCGAGGTGGCGAAGGTGAGGCCCGCCTTGAGGCCAAAATAGGCGTTGGCCGCCGTGAACACCAGCGTGATCAGCACGCCCAGCACCATGCCACGCCAGGTCAGCTCGTTGCGTGCGTCGTCAATGGTCGGCAGCTTGGTGTCCACGGTTCCCCCTTAGGTCTTCTTATTGGTTGCAGCTCGCCAGCGCGGATTGCGGTCCCGCCTACCAGGGGACTTCCTGGCCGGTGTAGGCACTCCAGAAGCGGCCGGCCTTGTCGGCGCCGAGCCCCTCGATGTAGTTGACCAGGCCGCGGGCACTGTCGGCCGGCGTAATGGCCGGCATCGTCACCGGCTTGCCGACCTGCGCGGCGTTGGCGCGATAGGCCTTCTGCATGTCGGTATCGACGGGACCGGGCGAGACGATGCCGACCAGTACGCCCCGGCCGCGCACATCGTTCTGCAGCAGGCGCATCCCTAAGTTCAGGGCCGCCTTGCTCATGTCGTAGTAGTAACTGTCCGGTGCCTGCGGCGCCGTGAACAGCGACCCCGCGCCACTCGAGATCGCGATGATCTTCTTCTGTCGGCTGGCGCTCACGGACTCGAGGAAGGCGCGCGCCATGCGCAGCGGCGCATAGGCGTTGAGGCGCAGGACCTGCTGGAAACCCTCGGGCTCCAGCGCACTCAGGCGCTGGGCCGCAAAATCACCGGTGATGCCGGCGTTGTTGATCAGCGCATCGATCGACTGGCCATGGTATTTGCCGGCAAGCTGGTCGATCGCGGCGTTGTCGGTCACGTCCAGCGTCTCGATCACGACCAGGGGATGTGCGGCCGCGTAGTCGCGCAGCGCCTGGGCGCGGGCTGGATCGCGGCAGGTAGCGATCACCTTCCAGCCGCGCGTGACCAGTTCCTGTGTCAGCGCAAAACCGATACCGCGATCGGAGCCGGTGATCAGCGCCACCGGCGGCTGCACCGGCGCCGGCACCGGCTCGCCCGTCTGCGCCGGCGCCTGGACCAGGCCAAGGGCCAGCAGGCCGCTCAGCAGCAGGCGTGTGTATCCGTTCATGACGACCCCCATGCCCATCCCCGCGCGATCATAGCCGGAAACGCCGGCTGGCGAACCTGCGCCGCCGCGTCTACTTCGGTGCCGTGGTCAGCGGCTCGGCTGCCGCGCGCTCGATGCACACTTTCAGGCGCGCCAGCGCCGCGCCCCAGCCGCTGCGCAGGCGCTGGTAATAGGTATCCCAGCTCTCATCCTGCGGAAAGCCGGAGCCCAGCAACCGCAGCACGGCGATCTCGCCTTCGGTGTTGAGAATGAAATCGTCCACGACTACGGCGTCGTTGGCTGGCAGGTCGCGCGGCGGCATGTAGATCAGGCGCAGCCGGCGCGCCGGCTCGAAGACATCAATGTGTGCCTCGCGCTCCAGATCGCGATCGGCCCGCACCAGGTAGCGCCCGCCTGTACGCGCCGCGATGCGCGCGCCCGGGCCATACCACTTGGCCAGCAGTGCGGGCTCGATCAGTCCGCGCCACAGCAGTTCCACCGGCGCGCGCACGTCGATGCGATGGGCGTAGCCGCGCGTGCGCTCAGCCATGCGCGTCGTCCCGGCGCTGCTGCCGCTCGCGCAGCGCTACGATCAGCAATGGCAGCAGCGAGAGCGCGACGATGCCGAGCGTGACCAGCCCAAAGTTGGCCTTGACCGCCGGCAGGTTGCCAAACAGGTAGCCACCGCACAGGAACAGTGTGATCCAGGCCAGGCCGCCGCCGACATTGCAGAGCTGAAAGGTGCCGGCCGGCATGCGGCTTAAGCCGGCCACGAAGGGTGTGAAGGTGCGTACGATCGGCACGAAGCGCGACAGCACGATCGCCAGCGCCCCGTGGCTCGCGAAGAATGCCTCGGCACGCTTGAGATGCGCGGCCTTGAACCAGCGGCCCTGCCGGGCCGCGACGTGGCGGCCCAGGTAGCGACCCACCCCGTAGTTGACGCTGTTGCCGAGGATTGCCGCCGCGGCCATCAGCGGCAGCAGCAGACTTAAGCGCAGCGTGTGGCTGCCATCCACCGCGGCCAACGCCCCGGCGCCAAACAGCAACGAGTCGCCCGGCAGGAACGGCGTCACCACGAAGCCGGTCTCGGCGAAGATGATCAGGAACAGCAGCGCGTAGATCCGGCCGTCGAATCGCACCAGCATCTCGACCAGGTGGTGGTCGAGGTGCAGCACGACATCGATCAGGAAACGCAGCGCCTCCATCAGGTACGCGGCGACGCTCCGTGCGTCGCATGACTGGCGTAACGGACCCCGCTTAGTTGCGCCAGCGCCGCCCCCACCTGCAGATCACGGTGGGCCAGCGTCGGCGTGCCGGTGCCGGCATCGAGCTCGGCGGGCGGCGCTTCCACGCCGCCGAGCAGCACGTCGGGCGTGATGCCGACGCCGTTGATCGAGGCGCCGCTGGGCGTGTAGTAGCGCGACGTGGTGATCTTGAGCGCCTCGCCGTCCGACAGCGGCAGGATGGTCTGCACCGTGCCCTTGCCGTAGGTCTTGCGGCCGACCAGCGTGGCACGCCCGTTCTCGCGCAGCGCGGCCGCGAGGATTTCCGCTGCCGAGGCTGAGCCGCCATTGACCAGCACTACAATCGGCGCGCCGCCGGCGAGGTCGCCGGGCGTGGCTTCCATGCGAAAGCGCGAATCGCCAGTGCGGCCGTCGGCGCTGACGATAGTACCGTGTTCGAGGAATTCATCGGCGCTGGCGCTGGCCGCCTCGAGCACGCCGCCCGGATTGTTGCGCAGGTCGATGATCAGGCCCTTGAGCTTCCCACCATGCGCCGCGCGCACGCCGGCCACCGCCGTAGCCAGCTCGTTGGCCGTGGCATTGGTGAATTCACTGATGCGAAAGTAGCCGACGCCCGGCGCCAGGCTCTCGGCGGCAACGCTCGGCAGCTGGACTTCGGAGCGCTGCAGCAGGTAGTCCTGCGCCGCGTGACCATCGCGCTGCACTGCCAGGCGCACGCTGCTGCCGACGTCGCCGCGTAACAGATCGGTCGCCACGTCGAGGTTGGCGGCGCTCACGGCGACCTCATCGATGCGCACCACCAGGTCGCCGGCGCGCAGTCCGGCGCGTTGCGCCGGCGAGCCGCTGAGGCAGCGCACGATGCGTATGCCCGTCGCGACGCCTTCGACTTCGACGCCGACGCCGGCGTAGGAACCATTGGTGCTCGCCTGCAGTGCGGCGTACTCGCGCGCGTCCAGCAGCGTGGAATGTTCGTCGAGGCCCTCGAGCATGCCGCGCGTCGCCTGGTGCATCAACTGGTGTACGTCGACGTGATCGACATAGTTCTCCCGCACCCGCTGCAGGACCTCGGCCAGCAGGTGCGCATCGCGCCACGGCAGCACCTCGCTGCCAATCGGCACCGCCGCGCTCTCCGGGGCAGAACTACTGCGTATCGCGACATCCTTGCCGGCGCTGGCGGCGGCATCGGTGCTATCGCGCTGAGCGAATACCCGGGTGGTCAGCGACAGCGCACCGCCGAGCATTACGCCCGCGCACAGCGTCAACCCCCACCGCAGCCGCGCATTCATGACAGCCAAGCTTACACCGCTGCTGCCATCGCCGGCAGCCCTTTGCCGGGGTCGGCGTTCGGCGACATGACGCGGGACGGCTGCGTGGCCACCGCCGCGTACAGCGGCAGCTGTTCGAGCACATCGCCGATCGGCACCGGCTGGCCGATGGCGAAGCCCTGCCCATAGTCGACGCCCAGCTGGGCAATGCGATTGCGAATCTCTTCGGTTTCGACGTACTCGGCCACGGTGGTCAGCGACATGGCGCGCGCCAGCTGCGCGATCGCCTGGATCGTGGATTCGGCCTTGGAATCGCGCAGCACGTCGCGCACGAAGCTGCCGTCGATCTTCAGCATCGTGATTGGGAGCGAGCGCAGGTAGGCCAGCGAGCTGAGGCCGGTGCCGAAATCGTCGAGCGCGATGCCGCAGCCGAGCTTGCGCAGCTGGTGCATCAGCACCTCGGCGTGCGCCAGGTTGCCAATCGCGGCGCTTTCGGTCAGTTCAAAGCACAGCGCCGCCGGATTCAGCCCGCTCTCCTTGATCTGCTGGATCAGGAACTCGGTCCAGGCGTCGTTCTGCAGCGATTGTCCCGAGCAATTGATCGCGAATACCACCGGATCGCGCTCCAGCAGCGCCGCGTGCGGCGCCAGCAACCGCAGCGCCTCGCTGATCACCCAGCGGTCGATTTCCGGCATCAGCTGGTAGCGCTGCGCCGACGACATGAAGTGATCCGGCCCGATAGTCTGGCCGTCGGTGCCGATCATGCGCAGCAGCAGCTCGAAGTGCGGGCGCAGCTGCGTGCCGCCTAGCGGCTGCAGCATCTGTGCGTACAGCCGCATGCGTCCCGCGGCGATCGCAGCGCGCAGGTCAGCCACCATGTTGATGTCGGTGAAGCGCCGGATGATGCTCTCGTCGGCCTCCTGGAACACCTCGACGCGGTTGCGGCCGCGGTCATTGGCGGCCTTGCAGGCGGTCTCGGCGGCCGCGAAGGCGTGCGTGAATTCCTCGGCGCGCGGCTCGACCGCGGCGACGCCGACGCTGATCGATACTGCGATCGAACCGTCGCCGATGCCGGTCCCGAGCTGCTCGGCGCCCTGGCGCAGCGCCTCGGCGAAGCGCGTGGCATCATCAAGGCTGGCGCGCAGTAGCACCGCAAAGCGGTCGCCCGACATGCGCGCCGCCAGCGAACCGGGCGGCAGGCGCTTGCGGATCAGCTCGCCGATCTGACCGATGACCTTGTCGCCGACGTGCATGCCGTAGGTATCGTTGATGACATGCGTGCGGTTGGTGTCGATCGACAGCGCACTCCACCAGCGTTGCGCGCTGTGATCCTGGGTGAGCATGTTGTGAACCCGCGCCTCAAAGGCCGGGCGATTCAGCAGTCCGGTCAGCGCATCGTAGCTGCTGGCGATGACCGCCGAGGCGCGCCGCGCCAGCAGTTCGCCGAGCCGCGCCTGGCGCGGCGTGAATTCGGGCATGTCCATGGTGCGGAACAGCGCCAGCACGCCGAGCGTGCGCCCGTCGGCGCGCGCCACCGGGCAGGCCAGCAGCCGATAGGCATTGTTGGCATCGCCGGTCTGCAGTTGCATGCGGTTGACGATCACCGCCTCGCGCCGCATCTGCGCGGTCGACAGCAGGTGGCGGTGGGCGCGCGCCACGAGGCTCGCATCCATGGTGTGGCCGGCCTGCTGGCGCACCAGCACCAGGCCCTTCTCAGGCACGATCAGTGCCGCGAGTCCGCCGTTCACGTGTTCGATGGCGGCGCCGAGTATCACCTTGAGTTCATCGCCGCCGTCATCGTTGGCGCTGCCGTCACTGCCGCTGACTTTCAGCAGCATGTCCAGGTCCTGGTCGTGCTCGGCCAGCGCGCCGCTGAGGTCCAGGATCTGCTCGCGGTTCAGCAGTTCGCGCGACAGGATCTCGAGTGCCGGCCGCACCAGCGAGTACACGAATGACAGCGAGCGGTTCTCGGATTCCTGGCCGGCTTTGCAGCGCACCAGCACCGCGGCGAAGGGCGCGCCGCGATCGCCCACCGGGCGCCACAGCCAGAAGATGTAGTGCGGCTCGCCATCGGTGATCCACACGCCCGACGCGCCGGGTTCATCGCGCGCGGCGCGCATCGATTCTCCCACCAGGTGGCGCAGCGACTCGTCGACTGCCATCTCGCTGGTCCAGTGCAGCTCGCCGGCGGCGTTGAAAATCGACACGCCGGTCATGCGCGGCAGCAGTGCGCGCATCAGCTGCGTGTAGGACTCCAGTTCGGTGTGAGCCGAAACGGCGGGTTTTTCACTGGCATTCTGCGATGAAGCGCTCACAAGGCAGGCAGCATCGGGCATGGTGCCGCGGCCGGCCATGATGGGGTTCGCGCTTTTTGTTAAACGGCGCGCGACTGTGACACGCCTCTCACTCCGGCGCGCGGCGACGAAACCACGGCCGTGGATCCAGCGGCTTGCCGGCGTGGCGGATTTCGAAGTACAGCTGCGGTTCCGACCGGCCGCCGCTGTCGCCCGCGGTGGCGATCACTTCGCCCCCCTGCACACTCTCCCCGGCGGCCTTGCGCAGCGTGTCGTTGTAACCATAGAGGCTGAGATAACCCGCACCGTGATCGACGATGGTCAGCAGCCCCAGGCCCGGCAGCCAGTCGGCATAGATTACGCGGCCACCGGACACGGCATGCACCGGTGCACCGCGCGTGGTCGACACCACCGTGCCCTGCCAGTTCACACCGCTGGCACGCTGCTCGCCAAAACTGGCCGCCAGCCGCCCGGCCACCGGCCAGTCGAGCTGGCCGCGCAGCCGCCCGAAGGCACTGGCGTTGTCGAGCGGTCCACTCGGCCGTACGGCGCGCGACAACTCGCGCAGCAGCCGCTCGAGGTCGGCCTGCTGGCTGCGCAGGCGTTCGAGACTCGCGGTACGTGAGCGCGCCTCGGCTTGCAGGCTGGCCAGCGCCTGCTGGCGCTGATCGCGCCCGCGCTCGAGCCGTTGCAGCTGCGCCCGGCTGTCGCTCTGCAGCTGTGCCAGCTTAGCTTCCTGCTCGGCCAGCGCCGCGTCGAGGCCGTCGATGCGCAGCATGCGCTCGGCGATCGCGGCGATCTGGCCGGCGCGCGCGCGCCCGAAGTAGCCGTACCAGGCGAACATGCGGCTGGCCTGTGCCGGGTCCTGCTGATTGAGCAGTAGCTGCAGCGGTTCGTTGCGCCCCAGCAGATAGGCGACCCGCAGCTGCTGGGCCAGCGCGCTGCGCCGGGCCTGCAGGCCTAGACGCTCGCGCTCACGCTCGGCGGCCAGCGCGGCGCGCTGCGCAGAGTGCGAGAGCTCTTCCGCGTGCAGGCCATCGAGATCGCGGCGCGCCGCCGCCACCGCCAGTTCGGCATCGCGCAGGGTGGCCGCCAGGCGGTCCTTTTCCAGGGCATCGCGCCCGACCTCCCGGCTGACGCGCTCGATGCGTTCGCGCAGCTCCCGCAGCTGCGCCGCGGTCTGGCCGGCCGTGGCCGCCGCCGCCGCCAGGGGCGGCAGCGCGGCCAGCACCAGCAGCAGTAAATGCGCAGCCCGAACGATTGGCATGAAGAAAAGTCTAACGCAGCAGGGCTATAATGCGCGCCCCGCAATTTAGCGGCGACTTAAGGTTCCCATGCAACGCCTGCTCGACTATGCCACCCATCACCCTGGGCTCAGCCTGCTGCTCGGCGCCGCGTTACTTGCGGTTCTGGCCTATGAGTTGCGCGAGCGCAGCCGCGGCCTCGGCGCGATTGGTCCCCAGGACGCGGTACGGTTGATGAACCAGGGCGCGACGGTGCTCGATGTGCGCAATGCCGAAGCCTACGCCGCCGGTCACATCCGCGGCGCGCGCCATATGCCGGCCGAGCGGCTCGCCGACGGCCTCGAGAGTCTCAAGCGGCTCAAGGAACGGCCCGTGATCGTGTACTGCGATCGCGGCAGTTCGGCCGCCGCCGCGCTGCGCACGCTCGCGGCCCAGGGCTTCACCAAGGTGGTGAGCCTGCGCGGCGGCCTCGGCGCCTGGCGCACGGAAAATATGCCGGTGACCCGCGAGTAAGCTCATGGACAGCGCGCGCATCGAGATCTACACCACCTCGTGGTGCCCGTACTGCGAACGCGCCCGCGCGTTGTTGCGCAGCAAGGGCGCGGCTTTCGAGGACATCAGCATCGAGGCTGACCCTATGCTGCGCGAGGTGATGATCCGCCGCAGCGGGCGCCGCAGCGTGCCGCAGATCTTCATCGATGGCGCCCACATCGGCGGCTCGGATGAACTCTACGCACTCGATGTTGCCGGCGGGCTCGACCCGCTGCTGCGCACCAGCCGCGCGCCGCAGTCCGCAAGCAGTTGATTAAAACCGACCCAGGAAAACCGCACATGGCCATAGAACCGGAACTGAACCCCACGTCCGCCCAGCTCGCCCTGCAGGCGGTCTATCTCAAGGATTGTTCCTTCGAGGCGCCGCAGGGGCCGCGCAGCAACGGTGAGTGGAACCCGCAAATCGGGCTCGACCTGAACACAGCTGTCAATCACATTGAGGGCGATGTGCGCGAAGTGCTGCTGACCGTCACGGTGTCCGCCAAGCAGGCCGATCGCACGGTGTTCCTGGTCGAAGTCAAACAGGCCGGCGCCTTCCTGATGCAGAACCTCAGCGAGGAGGAGCTGCGGCGCGCCGCCGGCATCATCTGCCCCGGCGTGCTGTTTCCGTACGCGCGCGCCGTGGTCTCGCAGCTGGTCAGCCAGGGCGGCTTTCCGCAGCTGCTGCTGCCGCCGGTAAACTTCGAGGCCCTGTTCACCGCCGGCAGCGCCGAAGCGGCCAGCCCCACAAAGAACTGAAGGTGAGTGCACCTCGCACGGGGGGCGCACAGATCGCCGTGCTGGGCGCCGGCTCCTGGGGCACGGCCCTGGCCGTGCACTGCGCACGCGCCGGCAACAGCGTGAAACTATGGGGCCGCGGCGCCGCGCAGCTCGCGCTGATGAGCCGCGAACGGGTCAATCGCCACTACCTGCCCAACGCACCTTTCCCGGAACATCTGCAGATCGCCACCACGCTGGCCGCGGCGCTGGCGGACGTCGAGGACGTGCTGGTCGCGGTGCCCAGCCACGCCTTTCGTGAACTGCTGCTGCAGCTCGCGCCGCTCCTGCAGCCGGGCCAGCGGCTGTGCTGGGCGACCAAAGGCTTCGAGATCGCCAGCGGTCGCCTGCCACACGAAGTAGCGCAGCAGGTGCTCGGCAGCGGGCGGCTGACCGCGGTGCTGTCCGGGCCGACCTTCGCGCGCGAAGTCGGCGCCGGCCTGCCCACGGCGATGACCATTGCCTCGCGCGATGCCGACTATGCCGCGATCCTGGCGCACCATATTTCCAATGCCAACTTCCGCGCCTACACCTCCACCGACATCGTCGGTGTCGAGGTCGGCGGTGCGGTGAAGAACGTGCTGGCGATCGGCGCCGGCCTGTCCGATGGCTTAGGCTTCGGCGCCAACGCACGCATCGCGCTGATCACGCGCGGCCTGATGGAGATGACGCGACTGGGCGTGGCGCTCGGTGCGCAGCGCGAAACCTTCATGGGCCTGGCGGGTCTCGGCGATCTGGCGCTCACCTGCACCGACGACCAGTCGCGCAATCGCCGCTATGGCCTGCTGCTGGCCCGGGGCCTCGGAAGCGAGGCGGCGCTGGCGGAGATCGGCCAGGTGGTCGAAGGACACCTGGCGGCGCGCGCGCTGCGCCAGGTCGCTACGCGCGAGGGCGTACAGCTACCGATCTGCGAGGGCATATACGGCGTGCTGCACCACGATCTCGAAGTCGAGGAAGTGGTGCGCGGGCTGATGATGCGGCCGATCAAGCCCGAATTCAGCTGAAGCCCTGCTGCCGCCAGGCCTCGTAGACCACGAGCGCCACGGCGTTGGCGAGGTTGAGGCTGCGATTGCCCGGGCGCATCGGTATCTGCAGCACGTCCTGTGGCGCGACGCGGGCCAGCGCACCGGCGTCGAGGCCGCGCGTCTCGGATCCGAACAGCAGCGCATCGCCGCGCCGGAACGCGGCCTCGCTGTAGCGGCGCGCGCCGCCGGTCTCCACAGCGTACAGCCGCGGCGCCCCGCCGGGTCCGGCCGCCAGCTCGGCCAGGCAGTCGTCGAGAGTGCGGTACACACGCACGCTCGCGAGCTCGGCGTAGTCGAGGCCGGCGCGCCGCAGCGCGCTTGCCCTAAGGCTGAAGCCCAGCGGCTCGATCAGGTGCAGCCGGCTGCCGGTATTGGCGCATAGACGGATCACGTTGCCGCTGTTGGGCGGTATTTGCGGCTGGTAGAGAATCACTTCGAACATGCGCTGGCTACTTTCCATACGGCAAATGCCCGATTCGCGCGATAATCCGCGTCATGACCGCGTCCCCCCTGGCACCCGCGCTGCGCACCAGCTTCTGCGGCCTGGACTTCGCCTCGCCGATCGTACTGCTCTCCGGCTGCGTGGGCTTCGGCGAGGAGTACACGCGCGTCGCCGGCTTTTCCAACCGTGATGTTGGCGCCATCGTGCTCAAGGGCACCACCGGGCAGGCGCGCCTCGGCAATGCCGCGCACCGCGTCGCCGAGACCGCCGGGGGCATGCTCAACGCCATCGGCCTGCAGAACCCGGGCGTCGCCCATGTGGTGCAGCACATCCTGCCGACGCTCGACTTCAGCGAGACGCGCTTCATCGCCAATGCCTGCGGCTCGACCATCGAGGAATATGTCGAGGTCACGCGGCGCTTCGATGACTCACCGATCGATGCCATCGAGATCAATATCTCCTGCCCCAATGTCAAGGAAGGCGGCGTGCAGTTCGGCAACGTACCCGAGATGTCGGCGCGCGTGGTCGCCGCCTGCCGCAAGGTGACGCGCAAGCCGCTGATCACCAAGCTCTCGCCCAACCAGACCGACATACGCGACAACGCGCGCCGCTGCATCGACGCCGGGAGCGATGCCCTGGCGGTGATCAACACCGTGATGGGCATGGCAATCGACTTAGGCGAGCAGCAGCCCGTCCTCGGCAACATCCAGGGTGGTCTGTCGGGCCCGGCCATCAAACCCATCGCGTTGCTGAAAGTGCGCGAAGTGTACGAAATTGCCGGACCGCGCGGCATACCGATCATCGGCCAGGGCGGCGTCAGCACGGTCGCCGATGCCATAGAATTCCTGCTGGCCGGCGCCAGCGCCATCGGCGTCGGCACCGCGCTGTTCTACGATCCGCTGGTATGCCCGAAGATCAATGCTGGCCTGGCGGATTATCTGGCCGCACAGCGCCTGGATTCCGTGCAGCAACTGGTGGGCGCCCTTAGGAGAACGACATGTCCTTAGCTGATGAAATCGAAAGACTGCAGGCGCTGCGCGATCGCGGCGCGCTGAGCGAGGCCGAATTCGCGCAGGCCAAGGCGCGCGCACTGGGCGGTGCGGCGCCCGACAGCGCCGCGCCCGCTGCGGCCGCGCCCCCACCGGCGCCGGCGGCCCGCGGCGCTGCCGGTGATTCCTTCCTGCATCGGCTGCGCCGCTCGACGCGCGATCATGTGATTGGTGGCGTGTGTGGCGGGCTTGGCGAACACACCGACCTGCCGTCCTGGGCCTGGCGCGTGATCTTCTGCGTCGCGGTGCTGTATTTCGGCGTCGGCCTGCTGCTGTACCTGCTGCTGTGGATCTTTATCCCGGTGGCCACGACGCAGAACTGACGCACGCGTGGCCTTAGGGGAGTTGTTGCGATTGCTGCTGCTGGCGGCAATCTGGGGCGGCTCATACCTGCTGATGCGCGTGGCGGCACCGGCGTTCGGACCCGTGCCGCTGGTGATGTTGCGCCTGAGCGGAGCGGCGCTGTGCTTCGTGCCCTGGCTGCTACAGGCCCGCAATCGACCGCTGCTGCGCGCCCATGCGCTGCGACTCGTCGGCCTCGGCGCGATCAATTCTGCGCTGCCCTTCTCGCTGCTGGCCTTTGCCTCGCTGCGCCTCGAGGCGGGATTCACCTCGGTGCTCGGCGCCACCGTGCCACTGTTCGCCACCGCGATCGACTCGCTGTGGTGGCGCCATGCGCTCACGCGCGAGAAAGTACTGGGCATCGCGCTGGGCTTTTGCGGCGTGCTGCTGCTGGCCTATGGCCATGTCGGCTTTCACGGCGGTCCGAATGCACTGGCGTTCGGCGCCGCGCTGCTGGCCGCCTTGTGCTACGGCATCGGGGCCCACTATGGCAGGCATCATTTTGCCGGGCAGCCGGTGATGTTGCCGGCAGCAGGCAGCATGCTGGTCTCGGCAGTGCTGATCTGCCCGCTCGGCCTGTGGCTGTGGCCGGCGCGGCAACCACCGCTCCGTGACTGGCTGGCGGTCGGTGTGCTGGCCATGGTCTGCACCGCCTCGGCCTACCTGCTCTACTACCGCCTGATCGCACGCATCGGCGCCACCAGCGCGACCACTGTGACGCTGGTCATTCCATTGTTCGGCGTGCTGTGGGGCGCGCTGTTCCTGCACGAGCGCATCACGGTGGTGATCATCACCGGCATGCTGATCATCCTGCTCGGCATATCGTTCACCTACGGCTACCTCAAGATCAGTCGGTATCGTCGCCAGCCTCCATACCCAGCTCCTTGAGCTTGCGCGTCAGCGTGTTGCGGCCCCAGCCCAGCAGCTTGGCTGCTTCCTGGCGATGCCCCTGGGTGGCCTTCAGCGCCACGCGGATCAGAGTGCGCTCAAAGGCTGGCAGGGCTTCATCGAGCAGGGGCTGCGCCGGCAGCGCACCCTGCTGCTGCGCCCATTCGGCCAGCGCCGCGGTCCAGTCGCGCGGCGCGGCGCCGCTGGCCGTCGCAGCCGGCAACTCGGCGGGCAGGTCCTCGACGCGGATTTCCTTACCCGGCGCCAGCACCGTGAGGCGGCGGCAGAAATTCACCAGCTCGCGCACGTTCCCCGGCCAGCTGTAGGTCATCAGCCGTTCCAGCGCCGCGGGCGCCAGCGTCTTGGTCTCGGTCGCCAGTTCCAGCGCCGCGCTGCGCAAATACCGCGCCAGCAGGTCGCCGATGTCCTCGCGCCGCGCCCGGAGCGGTGGCAGTTCGATGCGGATCACGTTCAGGCGATGAAACAGGTCCTCGCGGAACTGGCCGCTGCGGGCCCGTTCTTCGAGATTCTGGTGGGTGGCGGCGATCACGCGCACGTCGACGCAGATCGGCGTCTGGCCGCCGACGCGATAGAACTCGGCTTCGGCGAGCACCCGCAGCAGCCGGGTCTGCAACGACACCGACATATCGCCGATCTCATCGAGAAACAGCGTGCCGCCGTCGGCCTGTTCGAAGCGTCCGCGCCGCAGGCTGTCGGCGCCGGTGAAGGAGCCCTTCTCGTGTCCGAACAGCTCGGATTCGAGCAGCTCGGCCGGGATTGCCGAGGTGTTCAGCGCGATAAAGGGCTTGGCGGCGCGCGGACTGTGCTCATGCAGCGCGCGCGCCACCAGTTCCTTGCCAGTGCCCGACTCGCCAGTGATCAGCACGTTGACACTGCTGCGCGACAGGCGGCCGATGGCGCGGAATACCGTCTGCATCGCCGGCGCTTTGCCCAGCAGCTCCGTAATCGGCGCCACCTCGCTCGGCTGCGCCTCGACGGGGCGCACGCCGGCCTGCGCGGCGCGGCGCACCAGATCGACCGCCTGGTCGATGTCGAAGGGCTTGGGCAGGTACTCAAAGGCACCGCTCCCATAGGCCGTCACCGCGGCGCCGAGATCCGAGTGCGCGGTCATCACGATCACCGGCAGATCGGCGTGGCTGGCCCGCACCCGCTTGAGCAGGTCGATGCCCGACAGGCCATTCATGCGCACGTCGGTGATCAGCACGTCGGGCACCTCGCTGCGCAGTGCGGCGAGTGCCGGCTCGGCGGCCTCGAAGACGCGCGTCAGCATGCCGCCATTGTGCAGGGCTCGTTCCAATACCCAGCGGATCGAGGCGTCGTCATCGACCAGCCAGACACGCAGCGGCGCGGTATTCATGCGGCATCCTCCAACGGCAACAGCATCGAAAAAATCGTCAGGCCCTTGCGGCTCTCAAATTCAATGATGCCGCCATGCCGCGCCACCATGTCCTGCGCCACCGACAGGCCGAGCCCGCTGCCCTCGCTTTTGGCGGTCACCAGCGGATAGAACAGGGTCTTGTGCAGATCGTCCGGGACGCCCGGGCCGTTGTCCTCGACCTGGATGCAGGCCACCAGCCGGTGGCGCGCCGGGCCGATGTTGTGGTTGAACACCGTGCGCGTGCGCAGTATCAGCCGGCCTTCGCCGGCCAGCGCCTGCATGGCGTTGCGCGCGATGTTCAGCAGCGCCTGGACGATCTCGTTGCGATCGAAGCGCCCCTCGGGCACGCTCGGATCGTAGTCGCGCTCCAGCTGCACGCCGGCGCCCGCTTCGGAGCGCAACAGCTGGTAGACGTGTTCGCACACCTCGTGCACGTTCAACGGCTGCTTGCGTGGCGGACCCGTGGGCCCGAGCATCGTGTCGACCAGGTCGCGCAGCCGGTCAGCCTCGCTGACGATCACATTGGTGAATTCCTTCAGCGCGCCATCCTGCAGTTCGCGCTCGAGCAGCTGTGCGGCGCCGCGCAGGCCGCCGAGCGGATTCTTGATCTCGTGCGCCAGCTGCCGGACCATCAGTCGATTGCCATCGACGCGCGTCAGCAGCTCAGTATCGCGCGAGATGCGCTGCCGCTGCCGCGCATCGACCAGCTCTACCAGCAGGTGCGTGCCGGTGATCTGCCCCTCGAGCGGCGTCACCGTGATGTCGACTACCACCGGTGCGCGCGCCGACTGCAGCAGCGGCAGCGGCAGCAGCGCCAGCTCGTGATCGGCGCAGATTTCGGTGTTCGCCAGCGAACGGCGCAGCAGCGCGATCAGCGGCGTGGCGGCGGCGAACAGTTCGCTGACCGGATGACCGCGCGCCTGCTTGAGGCTCAGGCCCAGCAGATCCTGGGCACCGACATTGGCATAGACCACGCACAGCTGCGCGTCGAGCACCAGCAGCCCCGTGGCGAGCGCATCGAGCAGCTCGGTGGAATCGAAATGTGCCAGCGGCGAGCTGGCGTCGGCTTCAATGCCCATGGCGGGCAGGGCGCCGGCGCGGCGGCACGCGCGGCAACGTCAGTGGTGCGCGTTGGGATTGGCGGGTGTGAGCACCGAGGGCTGGCGCACATGAAAGGTCACCGGCGCCGATCGGCACACGCTCTTGTTGTTCGAATCGCGCAGTTCGGCCGCCACCGTATGCGTGCCGCGATCGATCGGCGTGATATGAAAGTCGAGCTGATCGGCGGTGGCCGCCTCGATCGGCGTGCCATCGAAACTCAGCACCACGTGATCGTTCGAGCGCTTGGCCGGATGCGGCTCGACCGCTACCGTAACCGACTCGACATTGAGCAATACCTGGTCGTCGGCCGGCTGTACCACGGCGCAACCGGTGTATTGAAACGGCCCCTCGGTGCGTCGGCGCGCCGTGCCGGTGGCGCCCTGGGTGCCCGCTGCACCGCCGCCCGGCGCATCGAGGCTGGCGGTGGAGGCGGCCTGCGTCTGGCCCAGGTAGATCTTCTCGGCACCGGCATGCGGCTGGTCCGAGTAATGCACGCCGTCGGCATCCACCCAGCGATAGGTGACCGCGGCCGTGGCGGTGACCGAAATCATTAGCAGCAGCAGGCTCAATGCACGCATGGGACCCGAGCATAAACCCCCCGATGCTCGCGGTACACAAGCGGGTGACAGCCCTGTGAAGCCTGTCACCCGCCCAGTGTTGCACTATGCTCCCGGCGACGCGGCGCGTCAGACGCTGTAGTACATATCGAGCTCGCAGGGGTGCGTCGACATGCGGTAGCGCGAGACTTCCTGTTCCTTCAGGCCGATGTAGGCATCGATCACGTCGTCAGTGAACACGCCGCCGCGCTTGAGGAACTCGCGGTCCTTGTGCAGGTGTTCAAGCGCCATGTCGAGCGAATGACAGACCTGCGGGATGGCCTTGGCCTCTTCCGGCTCCAGATCGTAGAGATCCTTGTCGGCCGGATCGCCGGGGTGGATCTTGTTCTGGATGCCGTCGAGCCCGGCCATCATCATGGCCGCGAACGCGAAGTAGGGGTTTGAGGCCGAATCCGGGAAACGCACCTCGATGCGGCGCGCCTTCGGGTTCGATACCCACGGTATGCGGATCGAGGCGCTGCGATTGCGGGCTGAGTAGGCCAGCATCACCGGTGCTTCAAAGCCAGGCACCAGGCGCTTGTAGCTGTTGGTGCCAGGATTGGTGAAGGCATTGATCGCCTTGGCGTGCTTGATGATGCCGCCGATGTAGTAGAGCGCGGTATCGGAGAGGCCGCCGTACTTGTCGCCGGCAAACAGCGCGGTGCCGGCCTTCTGGAGCGATTGGTGCACGTGCATGCCGGATCCGTTGTCGCCGACCAGGGGCTTGGGCATGAAGGTCGCGGTCTTGCCGTGCAGGTGCGCGACGTTGTGCACGCAGTACTTCAGGATCTGCACTTCATCGGCCTTTTTCACCAGGCCGCCGGCGCCGACGCCGATCTCGGACTGGCCGCCGGTAGCCACTTCATGGTGATGCACTTCGACCACCAGGCCCATGTCTTCGAGCGCCTTGCACATCGCCGAGCGGATGTCCTGGTAGGCATCGACCGGCGGCACCGGGAAATAGCCGCCCTTGACGCCGGGCCGATGGCCCATGTTGCCTTCGGGATAGGCGGTGTTCGAGTTCCACGCACCCTGCACCGAATCGATCGCGTAACCGCAACCGTTCATGTCGTTGTGCCAGCGCGCACTGTCGAAAATGAAGAATTCGTTTTCCGGGCCGAACAAGGCGCCATCGGCAATGCCGGTCGACTTCAGGTACGCCTCGGCGCGCTTGCCGAGCGAGCGCGGATCGCGCTCATAGCCCTGCATGGTGGCGGGCTCGATGATGTCGCAGCGGATGATGACGGTGACGTCAGCGAAGAAGGGGTCGAGCACCGCGGTCGAGGCATCCGGCATCAGGATCATGTCGGACTCGTTGATGCCCTTCCAGCCGGCGATCGACGAGCCGTCGAACATCTTGCCCTCGACGAAGAAATCCGCGGTGACATAGCGCGCCGGCACGGTGACGTGCTGTTCCTTGCCGCGGGTGTCCGTGAAGCGCAGATCGCAGTTCTTCACTTCTTTTTCTTTGACTAACTTGACTACATCGGTCGGGGTCATATGGCCTCCGGTAAGAGAAATCCGCGTGGGCTTGAGTCCCGCTTAAATGCAGGCCGCGTGCCAGCGCCAAGCCCTAACAAAATCGCTTTGAAATCCTGGGGTTACGGCTCGGGTGGGCAAACCACGACGCCGGACTGCACTAGTATAGAGCGCGGCGACGCCGGTTGCCCTGTTTCTGTGCGGGCCGACGCCGCGGCGCCATGCCTCGGTTTAGCCTCTGTATACTCGCCCGCGGGAAGCACAAGGGCTGCGATGAAGACCGCCAAGATCGGCGCAAAACCGCGCACATTTCAGGAACTTATATTCGCCCTGCAGCGCTATTGGTCCGACCAGGGCTGCGTGATCCTGCAGCCCTATGACATGGAGGTCGGCGCCGGCACCTTCCACACCGCGACGTTCCTTCGCTCCATTGGCCCCGAGCACTGGAGTGCTGCCTACGTACAGCCCTCGCGCCGCCCCACGGACGGGCGCTATGGCGACAACCCGTTCCGGCTGCAGCACTACTACCAGTTCCAGGTGCTGATCAAACCCTCGCCGGCCAATTTCCAGGAGCTGTACCTCGGCAGTCTCGCGGCGCTCGGCCTCGACCCGCTGATCAACGACGTGCGCTTCGTGGAGGACAACTGGGAATCGCCGACCCTGGGGGCCTGGGGCTTAGGGTGGGAGGTGTGGCTCAACGGCATGGAGATCACTCAGTTCAGCTACTTTCAGCAGGTCGGCGGGCTCGACTGCCGGCCGGTTAGCGGCGAGATCACCTATGGGCTCGAGCGCCTGGCGATGTACCTGCAGGGCGTCGAGAGCATCTTCGACATATTGTGGACCGACGGCCCGCGCGGCCGCGTCAGCTACGGCGACGTGTTTCACCAGAACGAGCAGGAACAGTCGACCTACAATTTTGAGCTGGCCGACACCGCGGTGCTGCTGCGCCATTTCGACGAGCACGAGCAGGCCTGCACTGCGCTGCTGGCAGCGAAGCTCGCGCTGCCCGCCTACGAGCAGGTGCTGAAGGCCTCGCACACCTTCAACCTGCTGGATGCGCGCAAGGCGATCTCGGTGACCGAACGCCAGCGCTACATCCTGCGCGTGCGCGCGCTGGCGCGCGGGGTCGCGCAGGCCTACTACGCCAGTCGCGAAGCGCTGGGCTTTCCGCTGCGACCGCAAGGCGTGAGTGCATGAGCAGCCCACGCGCCAGCGCGCGGCGCGATTTCCTGTTCGAGCTCGGTACCGAGGAGCTGCCGCCGAAGACCCTGGGGGCGCTCGAGCAGGCGCTGCGCACAGGCATCGTCGCGCGGCTGGCCGCCGCGAACCTTGAGCACGGCGGCGTCGAATCCTTCGCCACACCGCGCCGGCTCGCGGTGCGCGTACGGCGCCTTGCGCTGCAGCAGCCCGAGCAGCAGATCCGCCGCCGCGGCCCACCGCTCCGTGCCGCGCTCGATGCGGCCGGAACGCCAACGCGCGCGGGCGAGGCCTTCGCGGCCAGTTGCGGCGTGGCGTTCGCGGCGCTCGGTCGCGAACGCGATGAAAAGAGTAATGAATATCTCTGGTATGGCGGCACCAAACCCGGTGCCGAGAGCGCGCAGCTGCTGCCCGGCATCGTCAGCGAGGCGCTGGCGGCGTTGCCGATCGCGCGGCGCATGCGCTGGGGCGCGGGCGAGGCGCAGTTCGTGCGTCCGGTGCACTGGCTGGTGATGCTGCTCGGGAGCGAAGTGGTGCCCGCGACCATTCTCGACACCAGCGCCGGACGCAACACCCGCGGCCATCGCTTCCACGCGCCGCGCGAACTGCCGCTGCGTGCGCCGGCCAGCTACGAGCGCACCCTGCAGACGCGCGGCATGGTGTGGGCCGATTTCGCGCAGCGCCGCGAGCGCGTGCGCGGCCAGGTGATCGCGGCGGCGCAGACCTTAAGCGGCCAGGCGATCTTCAGTGCCGAGCTGCTCGACGAGGTCACGGCGCTGGTCGAATGGCCGGTGCCGGTCACCGGCCACTTCGAGCCGCGCTTCCTGGCGCTGCCGCGCGAGGTGCTGATCGCGACGCTCCAGGATCATCAGCGCTATTTCGCGGTGGAATCCGCCGACGGCCAGCTGCTGCCGAATTTCATCACTATCAGCAACATCGACAGCCGGGATCCGGCCGTGGTGCGCGCCGGCAATGAACGCGTGGTGCGACCGCGCCTCGCCGACGCAGCGTTCTTCTGGGACCAGGACCGGCGTGCGCCGCTCGAACAGCGCCTCGCAGGTCTGGAGCGCGTGACCTTCCAGGCGCAGCTCGGATCGCTGGCCGCCAGGACCCAGCGCATCGGCGTGCTCGCAGCCAGCCTCGCACCCGTGGTGGGCGCGGACCCCGGCCAGGTAGCAAGCGCGGCGCGGCTATGTAAGTGTGACCTGCTGACGATGCTGGTCGGCGAATTTCCAGAACTGCAGGGCGTGATGGGCGGGTACTACGCGCGCGCCGATGGCTTGGGCGATGCCGTAGCTACCGCAATTCGCGAGCACTACCTGCCACGCGGCGCCGGCGATGCACTGCCATCGACGCCGGCCGGCACCGCACTGGCGCTCGCCGACCGGCTCGATATGCTGGCGGGCATCTTCGCGATCGGCCAGAAACCGTCCGGCACCCGCGATCCCTTCGCGCTGCGCCGTGCGGCGATCGGGCTGCTGCGCATGGCGCTGGAAAAGCAGCTCGAATTCGATCTGCAGCAGCACATCGCCGGCGCCGTCGCGCTGGCGCAAGCCGCCATTGCCGCCACCGCCACCGCCGCGGCCGCGGCCGCGGCCGGCCCGCCAGCAGCGGATGCCGCCACCGTGGCCGGCGAGGTTCACGCTTTCATCATTGAACGGCTGCGCGCCATGTACCTCGAAGGTGAGCGGCTGGCCGGCGTCAGCACCGAGATGTTCGATGCCGTGCACGGTAGTGCGCCGGCCTCGCTCCCTGATTTCGAGGCCCGCCTGCGCGCGCTGGTCGCGTTTCTGGCCGACCCGGCGGCCGCCAGTCTCACCGCAGCGAACAAGCGCATCGCCAATATCCTCAAGAAATCTGCGGGTGGTGCGACCCTGCGCGTCGATGCCGTTCTGCTGCACGTCGATGCCGAGCGGGCGCTGCATCGCGATCTGGCTGCCGCGCGTCCCGGCGTCGAAGCCACACTCGCGCGCCGCGACTACGCCGCGGCTTTCGCCGCGCTGGCGGCGTTGCGCCCGGCCATCGATGCCTTCTTCGATTCAGTGCTGGTGAACGACAGCGACGCCGCGCTGCGCAACAACCGCTTAGGCCTGCTGGCGGAACTGCGCGCGCTGTTCACCCGCATCGCCGATCTCTCGCGCCTGCCTGGCTGAAGTCCATGCAGTGGTTCCGCTCGCTGGTTTACACCGTGTGGTTCATGCTCTGGACCGCCTGCTACGCGCTGTTCTTCATGATTGCCGCCGCCTTCCTGCCGTTCAGCGGCCGCTTCGTGCTGGCGCAAGTCTGGTCGCAGGTGCTGCTCACGACGCTGCGCTGGTGCTGCCGGCTCGATTACCAGGTCACCGGCCGCGAGCACCTGCCGGCCGGCAATCACGTCGCGCTGATGAAGCACTCTTCGAGCTGGGAAGCCTTTGCGCAGGTCGCACTGCTGCCGGCGCAGGTGTGGGTGCTCAAGCGCGAACTGATGTGGGTGCCGGCACTGGGCTGGAGCCTGAAACTGATGCGCGCCATTGCCGTGGATCGCAGTGCCGGCGGCACCGCGGTGCGTGGCGTCGTTGAACAGGGCAAGCGGCGCCTGGCCGAGGGCGAATGGGTAGTGATCTTTCCGGAAGGGACACGCATGCCACCGGGTGAGACGCGCCGCTACGGCGTCAGCGGCGCACTGCTGGCGGCCGAGGCCGGCAAGCTGATCGTGCCGGTGGCGCACGATGCCGGCTACTACTGGCCGCGGCGCGGCCTGTACAAGAAGCCCGGCACCATACGTGTGACCATCGGCCCGCCGATCCAGACTGCCGGGCGCGATCCGCGCGATATCAATCTCGAGGCCCAGGCCTGGATCGAGGCGCACTCGCGGCCGCAGGGCTAACGCCCCAGCGCGGCACGCAGCGAAACCATCTCCGTTGCCGATTCCACCAGCAGTTCGGCGCAATCCGCGACCTTCAGTCCCAGCCGTGTCAGCGCCCGCAGGTCGTGCAGCGCCGCCGCCGGCAGGTCCGGCAACCCGCGGTGGGCGTTGAGTATCGCGGCCACCGTCAGCACATCGGGCAGCACGCTGCCGCCGCGCTGCGCGTGGTTGGGCGTTTCATAGGTGTGCACCGCCTCAACCACTTCATCCACCACATGCCAACTCTCCAGCAGGGCCCGCGCGACGTTGGCGTGCCACTGTTCGGTGATCGACTGGTAGGCGACCGGATCGGCGAACAGCGCGGGGTACGCGGTCGCGCGCGTCAGGATGTAGATGCGGCCGACGCCGGCTACCAGCCCGGCGAACAGCGCGGTATCGGCGCTGGTGCGCCGGCTGCGCCGCGCGACTACGCAGGCGCTGCCGGCCAGGTTCACCGAATCGATCCACAGCCGGTTCAGCTGCGGCTCGATCGCTCGGTATTCATCGCGGCGGCGCAGCTGGCCGATCGCGAAGCTGACCGCCGCGGCGCGCAGGCTGTCGAAGCCCAAGCGCGCCACCGCGGTGCGCAGGTCGGCTACCGGCGTGCTCGAAGGGTTCATCGCCGCGGAGTTGGCCAGGCTCACCACCCGCGCCGCCAGCATCGGCTCCGCGCCCACGATGCGCACCACCATCTCGGTGCTGACGCTGTCGTCGGCGAGCAGCTCCTGCACCCTTAAGGCCACGTCCGGAAAGCTCGGCAGCTCCACAGGTCCGGCGGACAGCGCCGCGGCCAGCTCACTCACGAATTCAAAGCCCACGCCATGCGATGCATCGGCACCGGCGGCACTGGCGTTCATTCAGGTACCCATCCTGGCGCGCAGCGACGCGCCACGCTGTCCGGCCGGTGCACTGGCCGCGCTGCGAAACGCCTCGCCGCCGCCGAGCTGCTGCAGCGCCTTCAGCGTGGCGTCGATGCCATCGAGCAGCCTCGACAGGCCGTGCAGCACGCGTCCGCCGTGGTCCTGGTAGCCATGGGCCAGCAGTACTTCCGAGAGGCTCGAGCCGACTGTCGTCATGTTATGCACCGTCTGATCCAGGAAACTTTCCACGGCGTGGGCGCTGATCGCCTGCGCGTCGCGTTCGGCACGCCATTGCGCCAGCATCGCCGCAGCGCTGGCGCCGGTCTGCTCGGCCAGTGGATAGCTCAACTCCACCAGGTCCGCGGTGCGATGCGCGGCATCGTCACTTACCTTCAGCACCCGCTCCAGGCGCGAGCGCGGGTCGGGCGGTTCACGCGCCGGCGCATCCACGAGCCCCGCATCGAGGCTGAAACTCTCGAGCACGCCGTGCAGCTGGCTACCGATGCGCCGCAGTTCCTTCTGCAGCAGCTCATGTCGCGCTGCATCGAACTTCGCCAGTCCGGCGCGCAACGCCGCCTCATCCGCCGCACGCAAGGCGCGGCTCATGGAGTCGAGCCACGAAGCCAGATCGGCCCACTGCGCTGGCGGAGCATTCATGGCAGAGATTATCGGCCCGGGGCGGACCGTTCTTGAACGCACTCGCGCCGACGCCGCCTGGCGCCGATGGCATTGCGTCACAGAAATCCGGCGCCTAGCCGCGCTGCGGATCGGGCGTCGCGCCGGCCGGAGCGCTGACCGGGTCGCCGGCGTGGCCGGCGCGCCCCTTGAGTTTGCGCGCCAGCCAGCGCTCGACATCGTCGATCAGCGTAAAACCGGCGGGCACCATCACCAGGGTCAGCGCAGTCGAGGTGACCAGGCCACCGATCACCGCGATCGCCATCTGTCCCTGGAACCCGGCATCCCCCGACAGGCCGATGGCCACCGGCGTCATGCCGGCGATCATCGCCACCGAAGTCATCACGATCGGGCGCGCCCGCTTGTGCCCGGCCTCCACCAGCGCCGTCAGGCGATCCTTGCCGGCGCGCATCTCCTCGATCGCGAACTCGACCAGCAGGATCGAATTCTTGGCCACGATGCCCATCAGCATCAGGATGCCGAGCACGGTCGAGATCGAGAACGGACTGCCGGTGACCGCCAACGCCACCACCGTGCCGCCGATCGACAGCGGCAGCGCTGAGAGAATCGTGATCGGCTGGAACACGCGCGCGAACAGCAGCACCAGCACCGCAAACACCATCAGGATGCCGGCCACCATCGCGATGATGAAACTCGTGAACAGCTCAGCCATGTACTGTGCCTGGCCGACCTCCACGATCTGCACGCCGGTCGGCAGGTTCTTGAAGATCGGCAGCGCATGGATCTTGTCCAGCGCAGTGCCGAGCTGCGCGTTGTTGAGATCGGCCTCGAGCGAGATGCGCCGGTTCTGGTTGTAGCGGCGCACCTTGGAAGGACCCTGACCGAAGGAAATATCAGCCACCGCCTTCAGCGGCACGGTGGCACCGGCCGCCGTGCGCACCGGCAGGTTCTCGATGGTGGCCAGGTTGCTGCGCGCCGATTCCACCAGACTCACGCGGATCGGGATCTGCCGGTCGGAGAGCGAGAACTTGGCATTGTTCTGCGGATTGTCGCCGAGCGTCGCGACCCGCACCGTCTCGCTGATGCTGGCGACCGTGACGCCGAGCTGCGCGGCCAGGTCCAGGCGCGGCCGCACCAGCAGTTCGGGTCGCGCCATGTCGCCATTGATGCGCGGATCGCGCAGTTCCTTGAGCGTGCGCATCTGCTCGACCGCAGTGCGCGCGGTGCGCTGCACGAGCTCGGGATTGCTGCCGACGGCATAGAGCGTGAGATCGCGCCCGCCGCCATCCGACTGGCTCTGGAAGGTCACGCGCGCATCGGGAATTGTCTGCAGCTCCCTGGTGACCGCCTGCTCCCATTTCTTCTGGCTGAGCTTGCGCTCGGAGGGCTGCACCAGCTGCACGTAAATATTGCCAGAGCGGACTTCGCCGTCTTCGTCCTCGCCCAGCGACTCGACCACGTTCAGCACTTCAGGATGACGGCGCAGGATCTGGTAGGCCTTGTCGGCCGCCGCCGCGGTCTGGCTGAGCAGCACGCCCGGCGGCAGCTCCACCTTGACGGTCGAGGACGAGCTGTCCTGGTCGGGCGTGAAGGCCTTCGGAATCAGCGCCAGGCCGACGACCGAGACCGCGAAGAACACGATGCCCGCGCACATCGTCAGCCAGCGATGCCTGACCGTCCAGCGGAGCGTACGCAGGTACCACTCCATCACCGGTCCGTCGGCGCCGCGCAGGTTTTTGTGCGGCTTGAGCGTGTAGGCCGCCATCAGCGGCGTGATCAGGCGCGCGACCACCAGCGACATGAACACCGCGACCGCGACCGTGAACCCGAACTGGATGAACCATTGGCCGACCAGTCCACCCATGAAGCTGACCGGCAGGAATACCGCGATGATCGCCGCCGAACAGGCCACCACGGCAAGGCCGATCTCATCGGCAGCATCCATCGCCGCCTGGTAACCGCTCTTGCCCATTTTCATATGGCGCGTGATGTTCTCGATCTCGACGATCGCATCGTCGACCAGCACGCCGGTGATCAGCGAGAGGGCCAGCAATGTCATCTGGTTCAGCGTGAAGCCGAACCACTGCATGAAGGCGAAGGTCGGAATGGCCGCCAGCGGGATCGCCATCGCGGCGATACCGGTGGCACGCCAGTCGCGCAGGAACAGGAACACGATGGCCACGGCGAGGATCGCGCCTTCGATCAGCGCCTCAATCGAGGCGCGATACGACTTCTGCGTGAAATCGACCGTGGTGAAGACCTGTTTCAGCGTGACGCCGGGGGTCTCGTTGGTGACTTTGCCGAGCTCCTCCTGCACCGCGTGCAGCGTCGTGACATCGGAGGCGCCCTTGGCCTTGTACACCGCGAAGGTGGTCGAGGGCCGGCCATTGAGCCGGGAGATCGTGCGCACTTCGGCGACGCCGTCGCGCACTTCGGCAATGTCGCGCAGCCGCGCGACGCGTCCGTCCACCATGGTCAGACGGGTGTTGCCGAGCGCCTCGGCGGTGCGTGCGCTGCCGAGCACGCGGATCGACTGCTCGCTGCCGCCCACCTGGGCGCGTCCGCCGGCGGCATCGAGATTCACCTGGCGCAGCTGCTGATTGACCTCGCCGGCGGTGATGCCGAACGACTCCATGCGCGCTGGATCGAGATCGACGCGGATCTCGCGGCTGACGCCGCCGGAGCGATTGACCTGCGCCACG
>Ga0075026_100000103_pt1 | contig 28247 bp, 21 predicted proteins | sample Str012_2_FD_71392 | JGI IMG/M metagenome (GOLD analysis project Ga0075026, IMG submission 71392) | Freshwater sediment microbial communities in response to fracking from Pennsylvania, USA - Straight Creek_MetaG_SC_2012 | ecosystem: Environmental > Aquatic > Freshwater > Creek > Sediment... | reverse complement strand
ATCAGTGTTGTTTCGATGTTGAATAAATAAGTTCTTCGAAATTGTTGTCTGTATTGGGTTTGAGCGGATTTTTCAATGGGAACGATTTGAAATTTGCAAAATATTGACTTGTTTTAAAGTATTGACAATCAATATTTATGAATCAAGGCAAATATGTATTCTCACAGTTAATGGAACTTGTTTCACATAAAGCATTTAACGCTTGCGTTGATCGATACAAAGGCGATTTTAAATCAAAGCAATTTTCCTGTTGGAAACAATTTCTTTGTATGGCCTTCGGTCAATTAACCCATCGGGAAAGCTTATCTGATACAATAGTTTGTTTAGGTGCAAATGCGGGTAAGCTTTATCATTTGGGGATTGGTCAGGCTATTACAAAAAGTACTTTATCTAATGCTAATGCAAGTCGGGACTATAGGATTTTCTCAGAGATAGCAATGATTTTAATTGCGGAAGCAAAATCATTGTATCTAAACGAAAGTGAACTTGAAGTGGATCTTAAAAACAATGTATTCGCAATAGATGCCACCGTTATTGATGTTTGTTTATCTGCATTCAGTTGGGCAAAATTCAGAAAAACAAAAGGTGGAGTTAAGGTTCACGTTCAATTAGATCTAAAAACAGCTATTCCGGAGTTCATCCAAATTACTTCTGCTTCGATTCACGAGGTAAACATTCTGGATAATATAACTTTTCAGCCGGATAGTTTTTACGTTGTAGACCGCGGCTACACTGACTTTGACAGATTGTATAAAATACATAAAGCAAAAGCGTTTTTTATAATCCGTGCTAAAGACAATCTGAACTTTTCCAGGGTATCTTCTGCTCCAGCAAAAAAAGTGACCGGAGTATTATGCGATCAAACAATCCGTCTAAATGGATTTTATGCGCTGAAAGATTTTCCAGTCCGAATGAGAAGAATAAAGTTTTATGATGCCGAAAATGACCGTGTTTTAATTTTTCTATCTAACAACTTTGAATTGAAGGCTACAGAAATAGCCCAACTTTATAAACATAGATGGAAGATCGAATTGTTTTTTAAATGGATCAAACAGCATCTTAAAATCAAATCCTTTTGGGGCAGATCTGAAAACGCAGTAAAGATTCAAATCTGGATCGCTATTTCTGTATATGTCCTGGTTGCTATCGCAAAAAAGAAACTTCAGTTAAAGCAATCCTTATATGAAATCCTTCAAGTAGTCAGTATTTGCGTCTTTGATAAAGTTCCTTTGCATGAACTATTTGCTAAACCCTTACAACAAAATTTCAAAGAACAAAATGATAATCAATTGAAAATGTTCTAACTAAGACGAAACGTTAATGATTAAAAATACAAATTGATTGAGTCGTTAATTCTCAACAATCCGATGCTTTTTTTGCGCATTGCAGCCGCTGTATGCCATTATGCTGTTACATTTGAATCTCAAAAACCTGTCTATGACCTCCACCAACAAATGCTTACTGACACTGCTGCTCGCCGCTCTATTTTATGCTCCCGTAAACAGCCAGTACCGGCTTACGGATGCATTGCCAACCGACCCTGCTGTGAAAGTGGGAAAACTGGCCAATGGTTTAACCTATTATATCCGCAAGAACAGCAAGCCCGAAAAAAAAGTTGAGCTGCGGCTGGCCGTGAATGCGGGTGCTGTGCTTGAAAACGACAACCAGCGTGGCCTGGCGCATTTTATGGAGCACATGAACTTTAACGGATCCACGCATTTCCCCAAAAATGAACTTGTCGATTTCCTGCAAAAATCGGGGATAAAATTTGGCGCGGATCTGAACGCTTATACCGGTTTTGATGAAACGGTTTACATTCTGCCGATACCGCTGGAGGACCCTACCCTGTTCGACAAGGGGCTAACCGTTCTGGAAGACTGGGCATTTAATAACCTGTTCGATAAAAATGAAATTGAAAAAGAAAGAGGTGTGGTGCTGGAAGAATCCAGGCTTAGCAAGGGAGCCGGAGAAAGAATGCGGCGCCAGTATTTTCCCAGGTTGTTCAATGGCTCCAAATATGCAGAACGATTGCCCATTGGCAAAGACGAAATCCTGAAAACCTTTAAGCCCGAACTGCTTAAAAGCTTTTATAAAACCTGGTACCGCCCCAATGAGATGGCCGTTATTATTGTTGGCGATATCAACCCGGCAACCGCCGAAAAATTAATCGCCACCCATTTTTCAAAATTTACCAACCCGCCCGCTGGCCCCTTGCGCCCTGCAATTATCCCCATCAAACCAAGAACAAAACCCGATGCCATGGTGGTAACCGATGAAGAAGCCACCAATACCTTTATACAGATATACAATTTTGTAAAGCCCGCCCAAAAAATAAAAACCTGGGCCGATTACCGTAAAAATATTGTGCAAAGCCTGGTGAGTGCTTTGATTGAACAAAGGTTGCAGGAATTGACGCAAAAAGAAAACCCGCCTTTTCTTTTTGCCAATACCGGTTATGGCGAATTCATCCGCGGATACAGTTCGTTCAATTCATTTGCAGTACTGGGCAAAGGCACCGTAGAAGATGCGGTGACGGCGCTGATAGAGGAAACCAACAGGGCCAGGCAATTTGGTTTTCTGAACACGGAACTGGAACGGGCAAAATTGAACCTGCTGAACCAAACCAGCAATGCTTATGACGAGCGGGACAAATCCGAATCGGCAAACCTGGTGGAGCAGTACCTCAGTCATTTCCTGAACAGCGAGCCCATACCGGGTATCATTAACCGCTACCAGTTTATAAAACAGGTGGTACCCGGCATCAGCCTGCAGGAAATCAATGACCTGGCCAAAAGCATGCCTTCCACCAGCAATGCTTTCTCGCTGGTACAGGCGCCTGCTGCCCTGAAAGCGCAATTGCCCGACAGTGCCAGACTTACGCAGGTATTGATAAAAGCAAACAATATTCCGCTGAAGCCCTATGAAGAAAAAGCAGTGGCTGCTGCTTTGCTGGATAAGGAACCTGCAGCCGGTAAAATAACCACCGAAAACAGCAATGATAAATTAGGTACTACCGATCTTGTACTGAGCAACGGTGTTACCATCAGCATAAAGCCAACCACTATAAAAAACGATGAAATATTAATGGATGCCTGGCGCTGGGGTGGTTTTCACAAATACCCGCTGGCAGACAAGGGCAATGCAGAAAATGCGGCTTTCATTGTTCAGCAAATGGGCGTAAAGGAATTCTCCCCTACCGATCTGCAAAAATTCATGTCGGGCAAAACTTTCAGCGCAATGCCTTATATCAATGCTGATGAAGAAGGCATCCAGGGCAATAGCAGCGTGAAAGATTTTGAAACCTTCCTGCAATTGGTTTACCTGTATTTTACTGCCCCCCGCAAAGACGAAGCCTTGTTTCATTCATTTATCAGCAAAACAAAAGGTTCGCTTGAATTTTTGAGTAAGAATCCGCGGGCGGCTTACCAGGATACGCTCAATAAAATTATTTACAACAACAACCCCTGGATGCGTGCCATACCAAAGCCAGAAGACTATGATAAAATAGATCTCGGCAGAAGCATGGCCATATACAATGAAATATACGGCAATGCCCATGGCATGCATTTCACTTTTACAGGCAATCTTGATCTGGTGAAAGCAAAACCGCTGTTCGAAAAATACCTGGGCTCTTTGCCCGCCACGCCAAAAGAAAACAGCTACACCGATCCGGGTGCAAGAATGCTGAAAGGCTATACCGACATTGTTATCAAAAGAGGAAAGGCAACACAGGCCGTCATCAACCTTAAATTTGAAGGAGAAACCGAATACAACCGCGACAACCGGCTGCAACTGGCTGCCTTGCTGGAGGCCATCAACATTGAAATTACTGATAAACTGCGCGAGGAAATGAGTGGTATTTATGGCGGCGGTTTCAATGGCGGTCTGTCAAAACGGCCTTACGAACATTATTCCATACAAGCCAGTATACCCTGCGGACCGGAAAACGTGGAGAAGCTGACTGCTGCCCTGTTAGGCCTTATAAAAAATGCACAGGAAAAAGGCATCGCACAAAAAGACCTTGATAAAGTAAAAGAAAACTGGAAAAAACAATACCATGTAAACCTCCAGAGTAATGATTACTGGCTGGAGACCCTCTCTTCTGCTTTTATCAATGCCGACAATCCTGAAAATATCCTTGACTATGAACAGAAAATTGATGCCATCACCGTAGAAGACTTGCAGAAAATTGCCAGGAAATACCTTACTTCAGACAATATGGTAAAATCTGTGCTGTACCCCGAAAGTGCGGCTGTAAAAGAAGCAGTAAAAACAACGTTGAAAGGATTTTAATAACAGCAACCATTTTCTTTACCTGGGCCAACCCGCAAGGTTGGTCCATTTTTTTTACCGCTGCAATAAAGCGTCTAAGTGTATGAACGTACATTCTATGCGCAGTAATCGCTAATCTGCAGCATTAAAAAGGTAATTATTATAAACTATTGATTTTTCGGGGTATTTTCTCTCCCGGACAACCCTATTCCGAAAAACCCGACACATGATTCCTCTAAAAACCCCTTCGGCTTTCAGCCACAGATCTATATTCCGCCAACGCCTTCATGGCAAAATGCTTGTATTGCTGTTGCTCCTGGCCTGCAAACTGAATGCTGTATCCCGATTTCCCGCATCACCGCATAATCTGTTATTGGAGCATCAACAGTTGAGCCTTTTATTTCCTGTAAAACTGCTAAACTTTTATGGAAGGCCAAAGAAAGACATCATCGCCATAACCTGGGCCACTGCCAATGAAAAAAATGTAAACCATTTTGAACTGGAAGGAAGTGCCAATGGCAATCTTTTTAATTTCATCAACAAACAAACCGGCAAGGGAGTCAATGGCTCTTCGGATATTTACGGGGCCGAAGATTTTAGACCCGTACCCGGCATTAATTTCTACCGCCTTAAAATTGTATGCAACAATGGCGATGTCTTTTATTCTGACACCATCAAAGTAAAGTACCAGCGGCTGTAAATGCCTCCCCGCCACGCTACCTGCAATGCAAAAAGCAAAAACAACCACTGATTAACAGAATATGGTTGTAACTTTAAACAGCTCTTTTTTTATAACTGTAAAAACTTGCCATATGGACCTTCTTCACCGCATCGGATTTTGGGGTGACAGGCATCATCCCAAATGGATGGACATTGTACGCATTGTCCTCGGCGTATTCCTCTGCATTAAAGGAATCCAGTTTCCACAACAAATGAGTCTCCTGCTCAGCAAACTACCCAATGATTTGTCGGGTAATTCCTTTTTAATTGTATTGCTCAGTCACTATGTATTATTCGGTCACCTTATGGGCGGCATTCTGATGATTGCGGGCGCATTCACTCGTTTTGCCTGTCTTATCCAGATACCCATTTTACTGGGTGCCATCATCTTTATCAATGCTTCGGGCGATTTATGGAAGCCCTATTCAGAATTGTACCTTTCTGTACTGGTGCTTGCCTTGCTCCTGTATTTTTTAGTGGCCGGCAACGGATCATTGTCTGTAGCCAGCTATCTTGTGGAAGATAAAAAAAAGAAAACAGGTTAACAAAAAAAACGGTCACGGGTTGCTGCACATTATCGCCCGGCTAATTTAGCTGCTGTACAAACCAACTGCTTTGTTTGTGCTGCTTATACCGCTGTGCTGTCTTCCTCTTTTTTGCGCAGCATCGGCGGTTTGTACAAATAGGTAAGGCTGCGCCATACCCATTCAAAAGGGCCAAACCTGAAATACCGGAGCCAGGTATGGCTAAAGATGATCTGGAACAACCAGATGCCGGCAACTACATAATAAACCTGGTAACGCTGCAGCTGATCAAACAAACCAAACCCGTAAAAAACAACAGAAGTAATTATCGATTGCGACAAATAATTGGTAAAAGCCATTTGTCCAACCGGCGCAAACACATCCAGCAATTTTCTGATGGGCGCAATTTTATACAACAATATCAACAGGCTGAGATAGCCCACTGTTTGACAAATACGGCGCAGATCATAATAGTTAAACCGCCATTGTTGTACAAATTTATAATTGTCGAATTTGAGCTGGTACTCGGTTCGCAATAAAAAATAATTGAGCAATAAGCCAATACTTATCCCGGCTATTGCAATGATGCCGTACCAAACTACCGGCTTTTTACCGGTAAGAAAGCCCGATTTATACATGGCCATACCGAGGAAAAAAAACATCAGCATATCCCACCAGCCATTGTAAAAGCCATAACTCTGGATGGCCATATTGATGTCTTTGTAATACCTGAAAATGCTGATATAATTTTTGCCCTTCACTTTTTTTACGTCTTCTTTAGCGGCTTTGGCAATGCCGGCGGTATCGTTTCTGTCTTTAAACGCGGTAAATTTTCCGAAATCTTCTTTTTGCTGATCGTTCAGTTTCACTTTGCTGGTATCCATTTTTGCAATGGCCTGCCCTTTCAACACAATTTCTTTATTCTTATACAGCTCACTGTTTTCGCGGTAAACAGAGAGCGCCAGTAAAAAGAATACGGCCCATAGCAATTTGCGAACCGGCCAGTTTCTGAAAGGAAACAACAGCAATCCGCAGAGTGCGTAGGGATATAAAATATCACCGGGCCATAAAAATATGAATGCATTGATAAGTCCAAACACCAGCAGCCACAGCATACGACGGTAAAAGATATCGGCGGGTTCAAGCCCGGGCTTTTCTTTTACAAGGCGGTTGATAAGTAAAATAGTGCCGGCACCAAATAAAATTGAAAACAAACCACGCATGGTGCCTTCAAACAAAAAACATTCGGCAAGCCATGCATAAAAATTAGCGCCTTTCATGGGTTGGCTAATGTTCATCTTATCATAGTAAATAAAAGACTGGCTTTGGGCCATGCTGTTCATAAGTAAAATGCCCAGCAACGCAATACCCCTGATACTATCCAGGAACAGGATGCGCTCTTTTTTGTTAACAGGGGCTGAATGCAGGGGTATACCGTCTGCGGCAATGGGGTTATTAATACTCATCGGGGTGGCTGTTTGAATGAAAAAATATACGCTACTCAAAAAGTTTTATTTGCGGGGGAGGCAGGTAAGCGCAACAGGATGCAGTATTCAGTGTGAAAGCAGAAGAAAGTTAAGCAATACTGGCAACCCGGCAAATTCTCATTTTCCGAAAGCGTATTGTATGTATCCGGTTGCAGCTGCGGCAGGGCATAAAAATGCCACACTGCATGCAAAGGCCGGGCTGTCCCTTTTTCATTCGCATGCAGTATGGCAGGTATTATTCAATTACATAAAGCTGTCTGCTTCGCGATAGGCTTTTATCAGCGCCTGTTCGCCTTCTTTTTCAGGCTTTGCATTGCCATGTTCCATTCCTAAAATCCCCTTGTAACCTTTGTTGTAAATGTGTTTAAAGATATTCCGGTAGTCCATTTCACCGGTACCGGGTTCATTGCGGCCGGGATTGTTGCCGATCTGGAAATAAGCAACTTCATCATAAGCCCAGTTAATATGGTTGATGAGGTTGCCGGTATTTCTTTGAATATGGTACATATCAAACAATATCTTGCAGGAAGGGCTGTTTACTGCTTTGCAAATGGCATAGGCCTGGTCGGAGGTTCGCAAGAACAAATCAGGCGTATCGCTCAACGGCTCAAGCACCATAACAATACCATGTGGTTCCAGAATTTCTACGCCTTTTTTTAAAGCCAAAATAACATTTGCGGTCTGTATGCCTTCCGGAAGATGGCGTTCAAAATCGCCGGGAACAACGGTGGTCAGTTTGCCGCCACAACGTTTTGAAACCTCTACTGCATTGCGGCAGCCTTTCAAAAACACCTCAATAAATTCTGGTTTGCCAGCGCAGAGCGTATTGGCGCCATTGCCACCTTTGTCAAGCACAAAAACGCCCATGCCCATACCTAGTTTTGCCAGCGCATCACCAATTTTTTGTTGATCTTCGGGTGCCCTTCTGCTCATGCCGTTGTCTTCAATAGAACGAAAGCCCTGATCGTACCCAAATTTTATTTGATCTACAAACTCCTTGCCGGCACTGTTCTTAAACATGCCGTCGTGAAAACCGTAATTAAGATGAAAGGGCTTATCATCGGGCGGCATAGTTTCTTTTTTACCATTGGCCAAAACAGCTGCTGAACCAAACAGGGCACCGCCCGCCAGCAAAGAATGTTGCATAAATTTTCTGCGTTGCATAGTATCGTTAGTTTATGCATTAAATTTACCGGAATTCATCTGTAAAAAACAAAATATTGTTGCGGCGCTTTTTTCTAACGGTTTTTGTCAGCCTTTTTTTTGCAGGCGGTTTTGCACAACTGCAACGCTTCTCCTTTACAACCGGCAAAATGGGCTCCCCTTTTACAATAATTATGTATGCAGCAGATTCCGGTTATGCCAGCCATACTGCTGCGCAATGTTTTGTACTGGTAGACTCGCTGGTAAATATTTTAAGCGATTATATTGACAGCAGTGAGCTGAACAGGCTTTGTGCCCGGGCCGGCAAAAGCAGCTTTCACTGTTCGCCCGTATTGTTTTACCTACTGCAGCAATCGAAATACGCCTATGAAAACAGCCTTGGCAGTTTTGATATTACCCTTGGCCCGGTAACCCGGTTATGGCGAAATGCAAGAAAGGAAAACCGCTTTCCGGCACCTGAAATTGTACAGGAAAAATTGGCGCTAACAGGTTTCAGTAAAATTAAGATAGATACCAGTACGCATTCTGTTTACCTCTCGCAGACCGGTATGCAGCTCGATTTGGGCGGCATTGGACAGGGCTATATTGCACAACGAGTGATTGATTATTTACAAACCCTGCACATAGAAAATGCATTGGTGGATGTAAGCGGCGATATTGTATGCACAGGAAAACCACCGGGTAAAAATGGCTGGACCGTGGCCGTTAACCTGCCCGAAAGCGAACACGAGTTATTGCCAAAGCATTTATTGATCAGCAATACCGCCGTTACCACTTCCGGCGATGTATACCAGTTTATGGAACATGAAGGAAAAAGGTATTCTCACATTGTTGATCCGGCAACCGGCTATGGCATCACCTCACAAAGAAATGTAACCGTGATGGCGAAAGAGGGTACCCTGGCCGACTGGCTTACAAAAGCCTGCAGCATTCTGCCCATTGCAAAAGCAAAAAAACTGGTACGCCGTTTACATGCCGGATTGCTCATTGCGGAAATGAAAAATGGGAACCTGGTTTTTCATATGACCAAAGGGTTTTCAAAATTTTGGAAATAATTTTTCGATGCCTGGTTTTACTTATGCTATCAGACAGATCAGCCAGCAGCTACTGTAAATTCTTATATTTTAAAGAAATCCGCTATCAAAAAAACATACATCAGCCATCTTTCCCTATCTTGAATTTTCTTTCAAAACACCAACACGTGAAAAAAACAATTGCTTTCCTTTTTTGCATTTCCTGTTCTTATTTATTAGTGGCGCAAAATGCTGCAGACAATTTTAAAACCTACGAACAAACCGTGCCCGGCTCTGCCTTAAAATTTACCATGGTGCCCGTTAAAGCCGGTAGCTTTTTAATGGGTAGCAGCAATACCGAAAAAGACCGCAACAGCGATGAAGGCCCTCAAAAAAATATAAACATCTCTGCATTCTGGATGGGCGCATTTGAAGTAAGCCGCGATGCTTTTGATGTTTTTTATAAAGACGAAAACATTCCGCAGAATTCTACGGCTGACGCCGTAACCCGGCCCAGTGCACAATACATTGATTTTAGCCTGGGTATGGGCAAGGAAGGCGGCTACCCGGTAAACAGCTTGTCGCAATATGCTGCGCTGATGTATTGCCGTTGGTTGTACGTGCAAACAGGAATATTTTATCGCCTGCCCACCGAAGCCGAATGGGAATATGCCTGCAAAGCCGGTAGTTCCACTACTTATTATTTTGGCAATGATGCGGCAGACCTGGGCAAGTATGCATGGTATGCCGGCAACAGCGATAATAAATTTCAGAAAGCCGGTCAGAAACTGCCCAATGCCTGGGGTTTATACGATATGCTGGGAAATGTAAGCGAGTGGACACTGGATCAATATGATGAAAAATCGCTTGAAAAACTGGCCGATAAATCCACCGACCCCGCACCAGCGTTTAGTACTGCCCGTTATCCCAAAGTTTTAAAAGGGGGCGGCTATTCCGATGGCCCGGCCCAGTTGCGCACCGCCAGCAAAATAAAATCGGACCCTATCTGGAACCGGCGCGACCCGCAGATACCCCGCAGCAAATGGTGGCTTACAGAAGGCGCTATGGTGGGCTTTCGCGTCATCAGGCCGCTGCAACAACCCGGCAAAGAAGAAGCCAATGCATTCTTTACCAGGTACCTGGGCCAGTAACCCTGTACAAGGGCGACACCTCATTACGGCCAGATAAATGTAAATAAAACACTAATCTTTCCATGGGTAAAGCTTTGCCGCTGTATTGGGCGGTTCATCGGCCAGAAATAGCATGCTGGTATTGATAATTTTCAATACATTTATTAGCCAAAATCGCATTCTCAACAATCACTAAATAATCCATCATGAACAACGATGCTTCGCAAAAGAATCCATCCCGCAGGGATTTTGTAAAACAAACCAGCTTATTGGCAGGGGGCCTTGCAGCTGCGCCTTTTTTATCGCGGGCCAATTATTTTTCCGGTGCCGATGATACCATTAAAATTGCACTGGTAGGTTGCGGCGGCCGTGGCACAGGTGCTGCCACACAGGCTTTGGCCACTACCCAGAATGTAAAACTGGTAGCCATGTGCGATGCCTTTCGCGATAACCTGGACAATTGCTACAAAAACCTGACGGCCGATGATATGTCTGAGTCTACCGGCAAACCAGGCAATTTTAAAAACAGGATTGATGTGCCGGAATCAAGAAAATTTACCGGCTTTGATGGTTATAAAAAAGCAATCGCCCTGGCAGACGTAGTAATACTGGCAACGCCTCCGGGTTTCCGCTTTATGCATTTTGATGAAGCCATCAAACAAAACAAGCACGTATTTATGGAAAAACCGGTAGCAACCGATCCTGCCGGCGTGCAAAGTGTACTGGCTACGGCGGCCATTGCCAAACAAAAGAAATTAAATGTGGTAGTAGGTTTACAACGCCACTACCAGAATTCTTACCGCGAATTGTTTAAACGCAAAGACATGATTGGCGACATCACCTCTATGCAGGCCTGGTGGAACAATGATGGCGTTTGGGTGCGCCCTCGCAAAGAAGGACAAACAGAAATGGAATACCAGATGCGCAACTGGTATTATTTTGTATGGCTTTGCGGCGATCACATTACCGAACAGCATATCCACAACCTGGATGTCATCAACTGGTTTAAAGGAGGCTATCCTGTAAAAGCGCAGGGCATGGGCGGCCGCCAGGTGCGCAAGGGAAAAGAGAACGGAGAAATTTTTGACCACCATTTCGTGGAGTTTCAATATGCCGATGGCAGCATCCTTAACAGCCAGTGCCGCCATATACCCGGCACCATGAGCAAGGTGGATGAATTGTTTGTGGGTACCAAAGGAAAAATCTATTGCGGCGCTGCAAAGATTACCGACCCTGCCGGCAATGTATTGTACCAGTTCGATAAAAAAGGTGAACCCAATCCATACCAGGTAGAGCACGATGAATTGTTTGCCGCCGTGGCCAAAGGTGAATACAAATTTGCCGATGCAGAAAATGGCGCCAAAAGCAGCATGACTTCTATTCTGGGTCGCATGGCTACTTATAGCGGCCAGATAGTAGAATGGGACAAAGCCATCAATTCTGGCCTCGACCTGCACCCAAAAACATACGATTGGACGGCAGCACCTCCTGTAACACCCAATGCAGAAGGCTACTATCCCATTGCCATCCCGGGTGTAACAAAGTATAGCTAGTTTTTAACAAGACACTAAATAATGGAGCCCTGCGGTAAGATACTGCAGGGTTTTTTTCGCTAACTAATCAGCACAAAGAAAGCAGAACCAGAGAAAACGCGAAGTGATTTGCAGTAAGGCTCAACTTCTAGTTCGCTGCACTCCATATTTGACTATTCAACGCGAAGTACTTTGCGCTAACTTCTTATCACGCGTTCTCTTCACTTTCTGTTTACTGTGTTAAATCAAAACCATTTTTTCAGGGTTTCTCTGTAATTTGCTGTCCCGGATAACAACTCCGTTGCCGGCAAAGAAAATTGATCAACTATGCAATACAGGCGTTTTGGAAAAACAAACTGGCAGGTTTCGGAAATTGGTTATGGCATGTGGGGGCTGGCGGGCTGGACAGGCTCTGACGACAACGAAACAACAGCATCCCTGCACAAAGCTGTTGAACGCGGCTGCAATTTCTTTGACACGGCCTGGGGCTATGGCTCGGGCTTATCCGAGCAAATTCTTGGCAAACTCATAAAAGCCCATCCGGAAAAGAAACTCTATGCCGCCACCAAAATCCCTCCCAAAAACAGGAAATGGCCTTCTAAACCAGACTTTAAGCTGAAAGATGTTTTCCCCAGTGATTATATTATTGAATACACGGAAAAAAGTTTAACCAACCTGGGTGTTGATTGCATTGACCTCCTGCAGTTTCATGTATGGGAAGACGCCTGGGCACAGGAAGACGAATGGAAAACCGCCATCACAAAACTAACAGCGCAGGGTAAGGTAAAACACTGGGGCATTTCTGTTAACCGTTGGGAACCCGATAATTCTCTGCAAACCCTGCAAACAAACCTCTTCTCGGCCGTGCAGGTTATCTACAATATTTTTGATCAAAACCCGGAAGACCATTTGTTTCCGCTTTGTAAAAAACTGGATATTGCTGTGATTGCCCGCGTACCATTTGATGAAGGCACCTTGACCGGCACCTTTACGCACGATACCGTTTTTCCAAAAGACGACTGGCGGTCTACTTATTTTGTACCTGAGAATTTAAAATCAAGCGTAGAACATGCCGATGCTTTGAAGCCCCTGATACCAGCCGGAATGACCATGCCCGAACTGGCCCTGCGTTTTATTATATCCAACCCGGATGTGGGTACCATTATACCGGGCATGCGCAAACTAAAAAATGTGGAAGCCAATACCGCTAATTCGGATGGAAAATTATTGCCGGCAGATTTGCTGGCACAGTTAAAACAACACCGGTGGAACAGGTTGCCAACGGATTGGTCGCAGTAAAAAACAACAGCCCGCAACAGTAATTTTTAATTGATAAAAATACAAGCCGATTAGTATGAAAGAAATGACCAAAACCGCTTTTGTACCGCAACTGGCCATTAGCCATGGCACCATGGATCTTGATTTTTACAAAAAAGCATTCAACGCCACCGAAACAAAGCATATTACCAACGATGATGGCAGTATTCATGTGTCGGAAATGTTTATAGACGGCGCCATGTTTCATTTTCACGAAGAGTCATGGGATGGCTATACATTCAGCCCTTCCAAATACAAGGGCATCACCACTACCATTGGCCTGATGGTAAACGATGCAGACGCCGTGATGGCCAGCGCTGTAGCCGCCGGTGCCAGCATCATATCGCCCGCTACCAGTTACGATTATGGTTATCGCCAGGGCACCATCCAGGATCCGTTGGGACACCATTGGATCATTGAAGCTGTGATCTGAGATTTGTATTATTAATAGCAAACCGATAGCAGTATGAACGATAGCATATTCTCTTCCGTAGACAATTACATTGCCCGCCTGCTGAATCCTGCCGATGATGCGTTGGCAAAAACGGAAGCCTCTATTGAAGCAGAAAACATTCCTCCCATCAGCGTATCTGCCAACCAGGGAAAATTTTTGCAGCTGCTTGCCCTGCTCTGCAATGCAAAAAAAATACTGGAGATTGGAACACTGGGCGGCTACAGTACCATCTGGATGGCAAAAGCTTTACCGAAAGATGGTAAACTGATTACATTGGAACTGGATCAGCACCACGCCGATGTGGCGCAAAGAAATATCCGCAATGCCGGGCTTGCAGCACAAGTAGAAATCAGAACCGGCAAAGCCATTGATCTATTGCCAAAACTAGCAGCAGAAGGTGCCGGCCCATTCGACATGATTTTTATTGATGCCGATAAACCACCTTATGTTGAATATTTTGAATGGGCGCTAAAATTGTCCCGGCCCGGCACATTAATCGTAGCCGACAATGTTATCCGCGATGGCAAGGTGCTTGACCCGGATTGCACCGACCCGATGGTAAAAGGTGCCCGGCGTTTTAACGAAATGCTCGCCGCCAATACCGCAGTTACCGCCACCATATTGCAAACTGTAGGTACGAAAGAACACGATGGTATGGCACTGGCAGTAGTGAAATAAACCAGCCTTATTGCAAGTTGAATCTAAATTACATTTCTGAAGCACTAACGGCCGCCAGGCTATGGGGCAGCAGTACTTGCAGCCAACAGCACCCAACTGAAGCATTAAAAAATACGCTCCCGCGTTAAAAATGGCTTTGCATGTATCGATGCAAGGAAACAGCAACTTACCATTTGTCAAATTATTGATTGGCTTTTCTTGCAGGTATTTATTTACGGTTACTTTTGCAGCGCAAATAAAACAGCCTGCCGATGATTAAAAATGTAAAAGTGCTCAGTACCAGTATTCTTTCAGACAACTGGTACACCCTCAAAAAATTAACTTACGAATACGATCAGAAAAATGGCACGCACCAGGTGCAGACCCGCGAAGTATACGATCGTGGCAATGGGGCCACCATTTTATTGTACAATAAAGTATCCAAAACCGTGATACTAACGCACCAGTTTCGACTGCCTACATTTATCAACGGCAATACAGACGGCATGCTGATTGAAGCCTGCGCGGGCCTGCTGGATAAAGACAATCCGGAAGACTGCATCCGGCGGGAAACAGAAGAAGAAACCGGCTATAAGATTACCGAGGTAAGAAAAATTTTTGAAGCCTATATGTCACCGGGTTCCGTAACAGAAATACTTTATTTTTTTGTTGCAGCCTATACCGCTTCCATGAAAGTAAGTGACGGCGGCGGCATCGAACATGAACAGGAAAACATAGAAGTACTGGAACTGGCATTTGAAAAAGCATTGCAAATGGTGGCCGATGGCAGCATTAAAGACGGCAAAACCATCATGTTGCTGCAATACGCACAAATTAATCAGCTACTGGCATAAACGAGAATTGTATTCCATTGCGGCAGGCCTGTTTTATACCGGCTGTGCATAAAAGAAAAGACCTTTTTATCTTGGTGATAAAAAGGTCTTCATTGCAGAACCAGGCTTACAACCGTCCATTATTAATTTTATACAAAGGCTTTAATAGCCGTACACGATGCTTTGTTCAACCTCTTCCAGTTCTTTTTTAGACCCGGCATCCTGCTTTACCGGCTGAATTCCGTTTTCTTTTGCAGCAGTGGCCTGCAGCATCCGGGTATAACGAATATTTTCTGCTTTGGTTAATGTAGTTACACTGCCGTCGCCTTCAAAATAATAATGCGTTGCAATAAATTTCTTTACGTGGTCCCGGCTTTCTTCGGGCAGGTAAGATTGCAGCGCCCAGAAATTGCGACTACCCGATTTGCGGATGGCGGTATAAACCGGGCCGGGTCCGCAGTTGTAAGCAGCCATCACCAGCAACCAGTCGCCAAATTCAGTATAAAGGTCGCGCAGGTACAATGCCGCAGCGTGTGTGCTCTTGCCAAACTGCTTGCGTTCGTCGTTGCGGGCAGTTACTTTCAGACCCAGTATTTTTGCCGTTCCTGGCATCAGCTGCCATGGACCTACTGCGCCAACACGTGATACAGCGGATGACTTTAATTCAGACTCAATAACAGCCAGGTACTTCAGCTGCAGGGGCAAGCCATATTTTGTAAAAACACCGTCCATGGTTTTGAAGGGGGCTTCACTTCTTTCCCGGATCATTTCCAGGTCATCATTATTTTTTTTGATATAGTTGCGGACAAACTTTACAGCATTTTTGTTCAGCTTAATTTTGCTGGCCGAAACCGGCGGCAGTCCGTCAATAATGCTGTCATCAGCTTCCAGCACATTGTTGGCCTGGGGATGCTGAAAACTTGTAAACGGCAGCGCAACAAAAAGGAATAAATGGCCACAAAAAACGGCCTTCGAAAATGTAGAATTCAACATTGTTTTTAGTTTTAAAGTAAAACAATGCCGACCCTGAAGAATTGGATTGTGAAATTGGGTAAACGATAAATCACAGGAGTATTGGCAGAAATGCAGTAAGAAATCCGGGGGTACGGTCAAGTTGGGTTTTTCAATGAAACCGGGTACTGCACTGTAGCATTTGTGCTGCTAACGGGTCAAAGATAAACTCCGGATCTGGTAAATCATAGCGTTTGGAGGACGGGAAAATTACGATTCCGGGCTAAGTAATCCAGTATCACAGGATTACAAAATAAGAAATTTATACCCATTATAGGTTTATCGTAAATTGCCCATAGCATTCTTACTTATTTTAACCAGTTTTTTAAAAGGTTTTTAAGTAAGTTTAAGTTTCCCTAAATACAAAAGCAGTATTCAAATCCGGGAACGCTGGGTTACATTTTTAGGCAGTTTTTAAAACTATTGGAAGAATGGACAATACAGCAGTAACGGCCAGTCACCGTTTTTTGTGGGGAGGGGGAGAAATGGGTAAGCTCACCAGGGAGAAAGACTGGCGCCATACGCCGGTGGGCGATATTGACGAATGGCCGCAAAGTTTACGCACAACGCTTAGCATATTGCTCCACTCAAAATTTCCCATGTTTCTTTTTTGGGGAGAAGCGTTAACTTGTTTTTACAATGATGCCTACCGCCCCAGCCTGGGAAACGATGGCAAACACCCCGGCATACTGGGCATGCCCGCCCGGGAGGCCTGGCCGGAAATATGGCCCATCATTCAACCCTTTATAAACCAGGTGCTCGCCGGCGGAGAAGCCACCTGGAGCGAAGACCAGCTGATTCCGATCTACCGCAACCGTAAAATTGAAGACGTGTACTGGACTTTTAGCTACAGCCCCGTCTACGATGAATTGGGTAAGATTGCCGGCGTATTTGTGACCTGCACTGAAACCACCGCAAAAATAAAATCATTGCAGCAACTGGAAGACAGCGAAAAAAACTTCCGGAACCTGATCAACGAATCACCGGTGGCAGCGGCTGTTTTTCGGGGAAACAATTTTGTGATTGAGCTGGCCAATGATGCCAGTCTTGCTTTATGGGGCCGTGACAGCAGTATCATTGGTAAAACAATTGAAACAGCTTTTCCAGAATTGCCGGCGCAAGGCTATCTGTCTATTTTGAAGCAGGTATACGAAACAGGCATCACCTACGAAGGGAAAGAAAACAAGGCCAGCATACGCCGGAACGGAAACCTGGAAGATGTATTTGTAAATTTTATTTACAAAGCCCTGAGAGATGAAGATGGCATGGTCAATGGCATCCTCACAATGGGCTATGATGTAACGGAACAGGTAAATGTGCGTGAGCGGGTAAAGCAATTAGAAGAACGAAACAGGCTGGCCATTGACGCAAGCGAAATTGGCGTGTATGAATTGAACCTGCAAACAGGAGAAGTGAATTTCTCTGAAAAGATGCACCAGATTTACGGATCTTCTGCACCCCTGCCGGCGGAAGCCTATTCCGAAATGATACACCCCGACGACCAGGCAGTTCGGCAAAAAGCACATGAAAAAATACTGGAAACCGGGAAACTGGAATACCAGTACCGCATTGTGCTGAAAAATGGCAATATCCGCTGGATAGATTCGCACGCCAGTATTTTTTATAACGATGAAGGGCAACCGCTGCGCCGCATCGGAACCATCCAGGATATTACGGAGCAGAAAGTAATGCTCTCCATTATAGAAGAAGCAGAAAAAAAATTCCGCAACACAGTGCTGCAGGCGCCTGTTGGCATCGTGCTGATGAAGGGGCCGGATTTCATCGTAGAAATGGCCAATGAAAATTACCTGCAGCTGGTAGACAAAAAAGAAGCTTCGTTTGTAGGGAAACCCTTGTTTGAAAGCCTGCCCGAGGTAAAAGACATTGTTGAGCCACTTCTTAAAAGCGTATTGGAAACAGGCATGCCCTACCACGCCAATGAACTTGAAATAAAACTGGAACGCTTTGGAAAAAAGCAACTGGCTTACTTTAACCTGGTGTACCAGCCACTGCGTAACAACGATGGAAGCATTACCGGCGTAATGGCCGTAGCTTATGAAGTAACCAACCAGGTGCAGGCCCGGTTTGCATTGCAGCAAAACCAGGAAAATTTTAGCAACCTGGTGATGCAGTCGCCCATTGCCATGACCATCTGGCGCGGCAGGGATTATATCATTGAACTGGCCAACGATGTGCTGGTAAAAAAAATCTGGCGAAAAGAAGCACACGAAGTAATGGGCAAGAAAGCACTGGAAGTGTTTCCCGAACTGATTGACCAGAAATACCCGGCATTGCTGGATAAAGTATTCTCTGAAGGCATTGTGCACCGCGAGACCGAAGCCGTGGCCTATGTGCAGGGCAATGACGGCATGAAGAAGTTTTACCTCGACTTTGAATACTCGCCGCTTTTTGAAAAAGACGGCAGCATTTCGGGGATTATGATTACCGTAAATGATGTTACCCAGAAAGTAGAAGCCCGGCAACTGCTGGAAGACGCTGAAGAACGCATGCGGCTTGCCGCAGAAGGTACCGGACTGGCTACCTGGGACCTGAACCTGCAGACAAATAGTATCATCTATTCGCCCGGGCTGACCGTTAATTTCGGTTTCCCGGAAAACACGGTGATAACACATGCGGAAATGCGGGCCATGATTGACCCGGCCGATTTGCGCGATATTGTTGAACCCGCTTTTGACCTTGCACTGGAAACCGGCGTTTACTTTTATGAAGCCAGAGTGGCACATCCCAATAAAACACTGCATTGGATAAGAACCCAGGGCAAAGTTTATTTTGACAACGATAAAAAGCCCGTAAGAATGCTGGGCACCATGCGCGACATCACCGAACAAAAAATAAACGAAGAAAATACCGAGCGCCTGGCAGCCATTGTGCATTCTTCCCAGGATGCCATCATCAGCAAAAGGATTGACAGTACCGTAACAACCTGGAATGAAGCCGCCACCCGATTGTTTCAATACAAGGCAGAAGAAATGATTGGGGAATCAATTTTAAAATTAATCCCGCAGGAAAAACTGCACGAAGAATATGAAATCATAGAACGTTTAAAAAAAGGCGAAAGGATTGAGCATTTTGAAACCCAGCGCATGGGCAAAAATAAAAAACTGCTTGACATTTCGCTGACCATTTCTCCGCTGAAAGACAGTTCCGGCAAAGTGATTGGCGCTTCAAAAATTCTCCGCGACATCAGCAAGCAAAAAGAAGCTGAGCGACTGATCAATGAAAGCGAACAGAAATTCCGTTTGCTGGCCGATTCTATGCCGCAGTTTATCTGGACCAGCGATCCGCAGGGCAACCTGAATTATTTCAGCAAGACCGTGTACGATTACTCCGGACTTACACCGCAGCAGATCACCGAAGTTGGCTGGCTGCAGATTGTGCACCCCGATGACCGCGAAGAAAATATCATCCAGTGGAAACATTCGGTAGGTTCAGGCGAGCCCTTTCTGTTTGAACACCGCTTCCGCCGCAAAGACGGAGAATACCGCTGGCAGCTGAGCCGGGCCATCCCCCAGAAAGATGCAAAAGACAATATACAAATGTGGGTTGGCACCAGTACCGATATTGATGACATTAAAAAACACGATCAGCAAAAAGATGATTTCATAAAGATGGCCAGCCACGAATTAAAAACGCCGGTCACCACCATCAAAGGATACATACAACTGTTGCTGAAGATGAACAGCCATGGCAAGGATCCTTTTTTATCGGCTTCCCTGCAAACCATCGACAAACAGATTTACAAACTCACCAAACTTATAACAGATTTACTGGACGTAACAAAAATTGAAACCGGCAGCCTGCAACTGAATAAAGAACGCTTTTTTATCGGCGATACCATTAAAGAAATTGCAGAAGAACTGGAAACAACCGTGCAAACCCATAAAATAAAAGTGCAATTGCATGCCAACCCTGCAGTGTATGCAGACAAAGACCGGATAGCCCAGGTTATCGTAAACCTTTTCACAAATGCTATTAAATATTCGCCCAAAGCCGGTGAAATTATTGTTTCACTCAATACCATTGGCGACAATCTCCTGATCAGTGTAAAGGATTTTGGCATTGGCATTTCAAAAGAAGACCAGGCAAGGGTTTTTGAACGCTTTTATCGGGCAGCCGGCAAAGATGAAAAAACATTTCCGGGCTTTGGTATCGGCTTGTTTATCGTAAACGAAATACTAGCGCTGCACAATGGGAAAATATGGGTGGAAAGTGAAAAAGACAAGGGCTCGGTTTTTTATGTATCATTGCCGGTAAATCATTGAGTAAATCCCTATTTTATTTTTTGGCATGAAGCAGAACGTTGATATTTTATTGCTGGACGACGACAAGGATATTTGTGTGATGGTACAGGCCATTTTACAATATGCCGGGTTAAAGGTTCATGCCAGTGCGCAACCTTCACAATTAACAGCTATACTCAGCAACTATCATCCGGGTGTGTTGCTGATGGACATGCTGCTATCGGGTACCGATGGCCGCGATGTGTGCAGGAAATTAAAGGAAGACCCTGCAACAAGCGCTATTAAAATCATTATGATGAGTGCCCACCCGGATGCCGACAAAACCTGCCGCGAAGCCGGCGCCGACGACTTTATTGCCAAGCCATTTGATATGGACCATTTTATTGGCAAGGTAAAACAACAGCTTGCCACTGTTAACCCATAGCTATTGGTGTTTATCCGTAACACGGTCACCGCTTGCTTTAAGCCCGCCGGCATTTTTTTCAAAGTTTACATTTAATGGCTATTTTACCCGTTTCAGCAAATCGTCTTTTGTAACACTTATCATTCTTCCAATGGGTTTGCCATTGCGGTAAGTAATGGCCCGCAACAGCACCGCGTCTTTTGGTACGCTTACAGAAAGCCCTTTTGTATACCTTGGATAAAAATTATCAGGATATGAATTGTCGAAACTATAATACACATCCAGGCCGTCAATTTCATTGTCAAAATCAAGGCCTATTAAGCCTGAGCTGTCTTTGCTTACTTTAATCAATGGGTCGAACATGCTGGGCGCATATTTGATGCCTGCCACATTGTATCTTTCAAAATGTTTTTCTACGCGGCCCGTAAAATCTTTCCAGTTTTTTTTACTGGCAGGGCTCCACACAGATTCGGCAGTAGCAAATGCCCGCGGCCAAATCATGTATTGCAGGTGGCGCATATTGTATACCTGTTCTGTCCACAAATTGGCCTGGCCTCCTTTGATCAGTTGCTCATTTACACCATCTGGAACCGGGTTGAATTCATATGCCTTTTTCAGCCGCAGCATATCGTATACCGGCGGCTCAAGCGAAGCATCTGTTTGCATATAATCGAGGTAGGCAAAAGTTGTGGGGCTCATCACCACTTCATGTCCCAGTTTGGTGGCTTCTATCCCACCCTTGATACCACGCCAGCTCATAACAGTTGCATTGGGTGCAAGACCACCATCCAGAATTTCATCCCAGCCAATCATTTTTTTGCCTTTCGATGCAATGATCTTTTCAACCCGTTTTACAAAATAGCTCTGCACTTCGTCTAAATTTTTCAGGTTTTCCTTTTTCATCAGGCTTTTGATCGCATCACTTTTCTCCCAAAAATTACGGGCTGTTTCATCGCCCCCCATATGTATGTATTCAAAAGGAAACAAGGCAGCCACTTCTGTAAACACCTTGTCTAAAAAAGCATACACTTTATCGTTGGCCGGACAAAGTGTGTTGTCTACCAATCCGTAAAAATGCCCCTTGGGTGGCCAAATCATAAACTGTTCGCCGGAGTTTACTTTATAATTACCTGGCGTGCAACTGAGCTCGGGGTAAGAGGCTACTGCTGCCAGGCTATGTCCCGGTATGTCTATCTCGGGCATTATATTGATGAATTGGCTTTTGGCATAAGCTACCAGTTCCTTTATGTCTTCTTGTGTAAAAAAACCACCGTAGTTGCGGGGTTCCTCGGCTGTGGGTTCCGTAAATTTTCCAAATGTGCCTGTTTTCTTCACATTCCAGGCGCCTACACTGGTGAGTTTGGGATAGCTTTTTATTTCAATACGCCATCCCTCATCATCGGTTAAATGCAGGTGCAGTAAATTGAATTTATAACGGGCCATTTCATCTAAAAATTCCTTTACTTCTGCTACTGTAAAGAAATGCCTCGACACATCGAACATTAAACCACGCCAGGCAAACCGTGGATAATCTGTTATAGCCACTGCGGGCACTATCCATTGGGTATTTGCAACCGTTGTTTTGCTTTCAATAGCCACTGGCAGCAATTGCAAAAGCGTTTGCACGCCGTAAAAAAGGCCAGCAGGTTCTGAAGCTGTAATGATGACGCCATCTTTCCCTGATTTTAAACTGTATTGTTCTCGTTTAAACATTTGCTCGCCGGCCAGCACCAGCTTAATGGTACCCGTAGCACTTGTAATACTATTCTTTACCGTTACATGATAGCCGGTGGCAGCGCTTATTTTCTTACCCAGGTAGTTGGCAACGCTCAAGTCGGGGGTATTGTTCTCAATTACCAGGCCGGCGGGTAGTAGAAAATCACCTTCCAGCCGTTGCAGGCTTACCGGCTGGGGTATTAATGCAATATCGGCGGGCTGCGCAAAAACAATGGCCACTGTAAAAAGCGAAAGGGTTAACAGGAAGTATTTTTTCATAATTTTTTTCTGGTTGCAAAGAAAAGAAATATTTTGCATTGGGTGGATTTGCAGAAACCGGCCGTTTAAAACCCGCTGGTCCGGGCTCAATGCAGGTACCTGAATACCGTAAGTTGGGTTGATGCTGCATATTTTCAGTCACAATTCACCATCTGTTAACAAGAAATTCTTCCCCATTTTGTAACTACTCTCTAAATTGTATCACATTCTAAAACTGAATCACTCATTAAAAAACATTTACAAATGAAAAAACTATTGTTTGCTGCTGCAATGCTGTTTGCAAGTACCGGCATTTTTGCACAGGCACAACCTAAGAAAGACGCAAGCGCCTCTAAAATGACTGCTGTTAAGAAAGACACAGCAAAGAAAGCAACTGCCAAAGTTGTACCCATGGCAAAACCAGCTGCTCCTGCTGCAGGTCCAACCAAAAAAGATGGCACTGCAGATATGAGGTTTAAAGAAAACAAGAACGCCGCCAAAGCAGCACCTGCCGGTCCTACTAAAAAAGACGGCACTGCAGATATGAGGTACAAAGCCAACAAAACAGGCAAAGATTCTACTAAAAAGAAAGGCTAAGCCAGAAAATGAATACCCAAAAGCCCCTTCCGTAAAAGAAGGGGCTTTTTTGTGACCTTATTTTCTGCCAGAAGCCACAAAGCAGCTTTTTTGTATGAAACCATATATCTTATATTTGTGTACAATCAAACTAACAAAGCGATGAAAACCTTTATTGTTCCTACTGATTTTTCCGACACTTCAAAAAACGCGGCCCGTTTTGCCGCAAGCCTGAGTGAACAGGTGCCGGGTGTAGAAATTATCCTGTACAATGTATTTGATAAGATCGATACCTCCAGCACCGATGGTTCTGTTGTTTACAACGATCACGCATCCCGCCGGAAAATTATGGAACTGGCCCTGGAAAGTGTAAAGACAGAAATGCTGCGTGTAGCGCCGGGTATCTCGGTAAACTGCCTGGCGGAAGAAGAAAGTTCTTTCATTGACAGTCTGGAAAGATTGGCCCGTCACAAAGAAGCCAGTCTGGTTATCATGGGCATCACCGGTGCCACGCCCCTGGCACAAATTTTTATTGGCAGCAATACCCTGAATATGGTGGGCAAAAATGTATGCCCGGTTATGATAGTACCGCCTGACGCTACTTTTACAGGTATTAAAAACGTAGCCTATACTTCGGATTTTAAAGATGTTGACAAAACTACCCCGGTAGCCGCACTAAGAGGTGTACTGGATATTTTTAAACCTTTTGTACATGTAGTGAACGTAGACAGCGAACATTATGTGGAACTGACAGAAGAATACAAAGCAGAGAGAGCCAAACTGGAAACCATTCTGCAGGGCTTTGAAACAGAATTCTATTTTATGCGCCAGTTTGATTTTATTGACGCCATCAACCAGTTTGTGGCCGACTATAAAATTGACATGATCTTTACGGTTCCCAAAAACCATTCTTTCCTGGGCGGACTGTTTAAAAGCAGCCATACCAAAAAACTGGCTTATCACAGCCATGTGCCGCTGGTGGCCATCCACGAATAAGCAATTTGTTCAGAAATACAACCGGGAAAGCCGTAAACCAGGCTTTTTTATACATTGTTTACCAATTTTTTACACCCCGTAAAGCCTTATCTTTACGGGGATTTTTATTTATGCGCTTTGCCTCATATACCGCAGTATTTATCTTCAGCTTTGCCGGACAAACACTACCGGCTAATTTTTACATACCGGATTAATTACGCATTTACTTTTTGTGCAGCAGTATTCTGCAAAAGGCAATACGCTTTTGTACATTTTTAATCATTTATTTATGCCGAAGCATACGCATCAGTTACAGGTTAGTTCAGAAATTGGCACTTTACGAAGATTGCTGGTGCACAGCCCCGATAGCGGCCTTGGAAAAGTGGTGCCTTCAAAAGCACAGGACTGGTTGTTTGAAGACATTGTGCACCTGGATACCATCCGCAGAAAGGAGTATGATTTCTATACCAAAATACTCCTGTATTTCCTGGACCCCGAAAAAATTAAAGGCAAGCTGAAAGACATTGACAGCACAAGGGCCAAACGCAGTTTTTACAAACCCGATAATGAAAAATTTTTTAAATCGGATAAAGTAATAGAACTGCAATGGCTGCTGGCCGAATTGCTCAACAACCACGAAATAAAAATGAAGCTGACGGCTTCCGTTTGCGCCATTGAAGGTTGTTCATACGACATGCAGAAAGAACTCCTGGAAGTATCGCCGGTACAGCTGGCCAAGACATTTATCAGTGGTACGCTGGGCAACGACCGGATGATCTTTGCACCGATTCCCAATTTTATTTTTACCCGCGATATTGGCATCGTTATCAACAATTTTGTTTTGCTGAACAAACCCGCCAAGAAAGCCCGTACCCGCGAAGCATTGCTGGCCAAATACATTTTCTTTAACCATCCCCTGTTTAAAGACTACCACGATAATATTATTGAGATACCCGATACTTTTCATCATTTTTTACTGCCAAAGGAAGGCGATGACCACAAAGTAACCCTGGAAGGCGGCGATGTAATGGTGGTGAGTAAAGATCACCTGCTCATTGGCGTTAGTGAACGCACGACCATGGAAGCAGCGCACCAGGCCATTAAAAGCCTGTTTGAGAAAAACGTGGTTAAAAAAATAAGCATTGTAAAAATTCCCAAGAAGCGTGACTACATGCACATCGACACCGTATTTACGCAGGTAAAAAGAAATGTTTGGGTGATGCTGGGCAATTTTTCAAAAAAAGCCAGCAAGATGGAAAACGCCGACCCCATTCAGCGGGTACTGGAAGAAAAAAGGAAAGACGAAAAACTAACTGTTATCCAGTTTAAAAAGAAAGACCTGGAAAATCCCCGGTATTTCGACAACCTGGAAGACCTGCTGACCGATATCAGCGAAAACGATCTGAACTGCCAGGAGAAAGTAAAGTTTATTTATTCGGGCAACAACGAATTTCCGTTTGATGCCAGGGAGCAATGGACCGATTCGTGCAACCTGCTGGCGCTTAAAGAAGGCGTGGTATTGGGTTACGACCGCAACGACCGGACCGTTGATGCTTTCCGGGAAAACGGATTTGCCATTATTCATGCGCATGAGTTGATTGAAAAACTGGAATCCGGTGAAATGGATGCAGCAAAAATGAAAGACACGGTGATATTAATGCCATCTGCAGAGTTGTCGAGAGCCAGGGGCGGTTTTCATTGTATGAGTATGCCCTTGCTGAGAGACGAGATAAGCTAAGAAATGCCTGATGCCTGATTTGCTATATGCAACGGGCGCAATATTTATTAACCTGCTACCTTTACAGATCAGTCTTACATTAAACATCAGACATGAGCACACAAACCACTTCTCACTTATTAATGATACGCCCGGTAAATTTTGGGTTCAACGCCGAAACAGCAGTCAACAATGCATTCCAGGTGAAGAGCGAAGATGCGGGTGCGCAGGAAAAAGCAAAAAAGGAATTCGATGATTTTGTAAAGCTGCTGCAGCAAAACGGCGTAGATGTAACGGTTGTAGAAGACAGTCCGCAACCATATACGCCCGATTCCATTTTCCCCAACAACTGGGTTTCTTTTCACGATGATGGCAGTATTGTATTGTACCCGATGTATGCTGAAAACCGCCGGCTGGAAAGAAAACCCGCCGTGCTGGATGCCATTGCGGCAAAGTTTAAAACCGGTCAGCAAATTGATCTCACCGGCAATGAAAAAGAAAATGCTTTCCTGGAAGGTACGGGCAGCATGGTGCTGGATCGGCTGCACAAAATTGCTTATGCCTGCATGTCGCCCAGAACAGATTTTTTTGTGCTGTCCGATTTTTGTGAAAAGCTGGGCTATACGGCTGTTTCATTTGATGCCTTTGACCAAAAAGGCAATGCCATTTACCATACCAATGTAATGATGTGCGTGGCCGATAGCTATGTGGTTATTTGCCTGGATGCCATTGCTGCACAACACGAGAAGGATGAAGTAATGGCTGCTATTCAAAAATCCGGCAAAGCCCTTATTGCCATTGATTACAACCAGATGAACCATTTTGCCGGCAATATGCTGCAGGTAAATAACGATAAGGGCGAGAAATTGCTGGTTATGTCTTCGCAGGCATTTGATTCCCTCACAAAAGAACAGGTTGAGAAACTGGGCAGCTATAATAAAATCATTCATTCGCCACTGACAACCATAGAAACCAATGGCGGCGGCAGTGCCCGGTGCATGATGGCGGAAGTACATTTGCCTGTCAAATAGTGCAGATAGATGGGCTGCACAATGATTCAACCGCAGAAGTGTGCGACGCAAGGATTCAGCATGGGATTGGAACTGCCCGGCTCAAAAAAAATACGCCGGTTTTTGTCTGACTAATTTTTGAATACAAATTAAATGCAGCATGCGCTTTAAAGCCACCCGCGAATTTGCCGAAAGCCTGGACAAAAAAGATCCGTTGAAGAAATTCAGGAAACAATTTCATTTCCCGAAGCACAAAGGCAAAAAAGCCATTTATTTCTGCGGCAATTCACTGGGGCTTCAACCCAAAGAAACGGCCAAAGCCATCAGGCAGGAACTGAAAGACTGGAAAAACCTGGCCATTGAAGGCTATTTCGGCGCCAAAAATCCCTGGTTGTTTTACCACGAAAATTTCAAACAAACTTTATCGCAGATCATGGGCAGCCGCAAAGATGAAGTAACGGTGATGAATGCACTGACGGTAAACCTGCACTTACTGCTCTTGTCTTTTTACAAGCCTGATGCAACACGCTACAAAATCATCATGGAAGCCGGCGCCTTTCCCAGCGACCAGTATGCTGCAGAAACCCAGGTACAATTTTATGGCTACGAACCCGGTGACGCCATTGTTGAAATCAGTCCGCGCAAAGGAGAAAAAACATTGCGCACAGAAGACATTGTAAAAACAATTGCAGACAATAAAGAAAGCCTTGCACTGGTATTACTCGGCGGCATCAATTATTATACGGGGCAGTTGTACGATCTTAAAACCATTACTGCAGCAACACATAATGCTGGCGCCATTGCGGGTTATGATCTGGCGCATGTGGCGGGTAATGTGCCCATGGAACTGCACAAATGGAATGTGGATTTTGCAGTTTGGTGTTCTTACAAATACCTCAACGCAGGCCCCGGTGCCGTTAGTGGTATCTTTATTCATACAAAACATGCCGGCAATAAAAACATGCAAAGACTGGGTGGCTGGTGGGGCAATGCAGAAAGCACCCGGTTTAAAATGAAAAAAGGATTTCAACCAAAAACGGGTGTGGATGGATGGCAGTTAAGCACGGCCCAGGTTTTTAATATGGTTTCATTAAAAGCATCGCTCGGAATATTTGAGAAAGCCGGCATCAGGAACCTGCGCAAAAAAAGCATCCTGCTAACCGCTTATCTTGAATACTTGTTGAATCAACTGACCAACCTCAAGTTTGAAATAATT
>Ga0075026_100000102_pt1 | contig 28309 bp, 24 predicted proteins | sample Str012_2_FD_71392 | JGI IMG/M metagenome (GOLD analysis project Ga0075026, IMG submission 71392) | Freshwater sediment microbial communities in response to fracking from Pennsylvania, USA - Straight Creek_MetaG_SC_2012 | ecosystem: Environmental > Aquatic > Freshwater > Creek > Sediment... | reverse complement strand
TCGAGTCGATTCCGCTACGGCGTCCCGGCCTCCGGCCACGCCTCCACTGCATCTCCATCAGTTCGAGTCGATTCCGCTACGGCGTCCCGGCCTCCGGCCACGCCTCCACTGCATCTCCATGACCTCAGTCTCCCTCAGACGCGACGTCGCGCGCGACGAGGTCGTCGAACGACTCGCGCCGGACCACCACTCGCGCGTGCCCGTCGCGCACGAAGACCACCGCGGGGCGAGGCACGAGGTTGTAGTTCGAGGCCATCGAGTGGCCGTAGGCGCCCGTCACCGGCGTGACCAGCACATCGCCGACGGCGACGTCAGCCGGGAGATGGGCGTCGCGTACGAGCAGGTCACCCTGCTCGCAGTGCTTCCCCGCCACGGTGGCCACGAGCGGCCGTGCCGCGTTGATGCGCGCCGGGAGGGCGGCCTCGTACGCCGCGCCGTAGGTAGCCGGGCGCGGGTTGTCGCTCATCCCGCCGTCGACCGCAACGTACGTGCGCACTCCGGGAATCACCTTGATCGTGCCGACCGTGTAGAGGGTGACGCCCGCGGGCCCGGCGATCGAGCGTCCGGCTTCCACGGTGAGCGCGGGCGTGGGGTCGAGGCCGACGGTCGCGCAGGCGTCGGCGAAGTTGGCGCGCGTCTCGGCACCGAAGTCGGCGATGCTCGGCGCGTCGAGCTCGCCGGCGGTATAGGGGACGCCGAGGCCCCCACCCAGGTTGATCTCGTCGACGGGTGCACCGGTGGCGCGCGCAATGTCGGCGGCAAGGTCGGCGACCACCACCGCCGCGCGCGCGAACGACTCCAGCACCAGGATCTGTGACCCGATGTGGCAGTGGAACCCGGCGAACGTCATCGCGTCGGACTTGGCGACGCGTAATGCCGCTTCGCGCGCGCTGCCGTTGGCGACGGTGAAGCCGAACTTCGAGTCGTCGGCCCCGGTGGCGATGTACTCGTGGGTGTGCGCTTCGACGCCGGGCGTCACGCGCACCAGCACGCGCGGCGCGGAAGCGTCGTGCGCAGCGAGCGCTTCGATGCGATCGAGCTCGTCGAACGAGTCGGCGACGATGCGACCCACACCCGCGTCGAGCCCCGCCCGCAACTCGGCGTCGGACTTGTTGTTGCCGTGGAACACGAGACGCGCCGGCGGGAATCCAGCCCGCAATGCGAGGTGGAGCTCGCCGCCGGTGGCGATGTCGAGGTTGAGCCCTTCATCGGCCACGAGGCGGACCATGGCCGTGCACAAGAACGCCTTACCCGCGTACGACACCGCGTCGGCACCGAACGCGGCGCGGTATTCGCGCGCACGTTCGCGTAACTCGGATTCGGAGTACACGTAGAGCGGCGTACCGTGCTCGCGCGCGAGCGCGTCGAGGTCGCAGCCGTCGATGCGGAGCCCGCCGTCGTTCCCGACCGACGCGCTCCGGGGGAACAGGCGTAGGTCGATCGGCGCGTCGGGGTTCACGGTGTGATCTCGTCGACGGCGCGCGACATCTCGTCGGGCGCGCCCACACCGAGAATGGCCAGCGCGGAGGCGAGCCCGAGCCGGCACGCTTCCGCAAGCCACAGGCGGGCCTGGGTGAGCGCGACGTCGTCGGAGATCACCCGGCAGTCGCGGTAGAAGCCGTGGAACGACTTGGCGAAGTCGCGCACCCACGTGGTGACTCGGTGCGGTGCGCGCAGCTCGGCCGCTTCGGCCAAGACACTGGGATAGGCCGCCAGCGCGCGGAGCAGGTCGAGCTCGCGTTCGTGGGTCAACGGTGCCAGCGACGTGTCGAGCACCGGGAGCCGCGTGATTCCGACCTCAGCGGCCTTCCGGCCGATCGAAGCGATGCGAGCGTGCGCGTACTGCACGTAGTAGACGGGATTCTCCATCGACTGCGCGGTCACGACGTCGAGGTCGAAGGTCTGCGTGGTGTCGATGCCCTGCAGCAGGAAGGTGAGGCGCGCGACGTCGGGATCGACCTCGTCGAGGATGTCGGCCAGCGCGATCACGTTGCCGGTGCGCTTCGAGATGCGGATCTGCTCACCGCCCTTGATGAGCTTGACCAGTTGGCCGAGCAGGACCTCGGGCTCACCCTCGGGGTAGCCCAGCGCCTCCATACCCGACTGGAGCGACTTCACCTGCCCGTGATGGTCGGCACCCCAGATGTCGATGAGGTGCTCCCAGCCGCGTGCGAACTTGTCGCGGTGATAGGCGATGTCGTTGCAGAGATAGGTGGTGGCACCGTCGGACTTCACCAGCACGCGATCGCGGGTGTCGCCGAAGTCGGTGGCGCGCAGCCACGTGGCACCGTCGCGTTCGTCGACGACGCCGCGCGCGCGCAGGTCGTCGAGCACCCGCGCGACGTTGCCGGCATCGTGAAGCGTGCGTTCGGAGAACCAGGTGTCGAAGTGCACGCCGATCCGAGCCAGATCCTCCTGGAGCGACCGCACCGCGTCGCGGTAGCCCCACTCGCGCGCCTGCTCTTCGGTGGCAGCGTCGCCCAGCTCGGCCCGCATGCGCGACGCCATGTCGATCACGTACTGACCGCGGTACCCGTCCTCCGGCACCGTCTCGCCTCGGTAGCGGGCCATGAGCGACGCGGCAAAGGTGTCGAGCTGGTTGCCGGCGTCGTTGAGGTAGTACTCGCGGTGCACCAGCGCACCCTGAGCGGCGAGGAGGTTGGCGAGCGCGTCGCCGACCGCGACCCAACGCCCGCCACCCGCGTGCAACGGCCCGGTGGGGTTGGCCGACACGAACTCGAGGTTGATGCGGAGGCCGTCGAGCGCACGGCCGTGACCGTACGAATCGCCGGTGGCGACGACCGCGAGGAGCACCTCGTGCAACCAGGTGGGCGCGAGGTACAGGTTCAGGAAGCCGGGACCCGCGATCTCCACCCGTTCGAGGTGCGCGGGGCGCGCCCGGTCGAGCTCGACCTGGAGCTTGGCCGCGACGTCGCGTGGTGGGAGCCCGAGCGGCTTGGCCAGCTGCAGTGCGACGTTGGTGGTGAAGTCACCGTGGTCAGTGTCCTTGGGTGGAATCAGTTCGATACCGCCGGAAGGCGCGGGGAACCCGCACGCGTCGAGCGCGGCGTGCACTGCGGTGATGAGCTGATCACGAATCACGAGGGTCGCCGGCGCGCGGCGCCCTTCGCCGTTCGCCGTGCTCGCGCATCGTAGTGGCGCGTGCCGCGTGCCCCCGGGCCGATTCGCCGCTTCGTCCAGCCCATCGACGAGGTCGGGCTATCGTCACCGCAACCGGAAGCTCGACCGGGCAGAGGGGCCGTGGCAACAAGTAGCGAATCGCTCGTCGAATCGGCCCAGGTGGAGACCGGGATCACGACTGTGTACCGCGCGCTCGACGAGCTGGTGCACCTCTACGCGCTCGACGACGCCGCCCTGGTCGTCGACGTTCCTGGCTTCGGTCGCCAGGTGCTGCACGCAGGCCGTCGGCCACTGCACGATGACGAGCACGGCTTCCATTGCGCCGAGCCCGGCCTCTACCTCCAACCGCCACTCGACGATCTCGTGCTCAACGATCTCATGGTGGCGCTCGCCACGCTCGCATTGCGCCACGACACGCGCGTGCCATGAACCTCGTGAGCCTCGACGAGCTCGAGCTTCATCTCCGGCGCCTCCGCGGCGTCGTAGCCGTCGGCTTCGTCACCACCGATGATCTCGTGCTCGTCGAGGTGCAAGCCGGACCCGACGCGTACGACGATCTGGCGCGCGACGCCACCGTGTTGGCCGCAGAGCACGTGCGCGGCGCTGTCGCCGTTGAGGTCGTGCGCTGGGGTGACGGCGGGCCCCGGGAGCACGAGGCGCGCCTGCGCGTCGTCGAGCTCGACGCCGATCCCGGGGCCGGCGAGCTGACCGTGCGCCTCGCCCACGACGAGCAGGAGGCCGTGGGCCGCGCGTCGACCGCAGGTGGGCTCGCGGCCGCGGTCGAGGCCACCGTCGACGCCGTGCGCGCCTTCCTGCCCGACCTCGCCTACCTCCCGGGATGGGCCCGCACCGTCGAGACCACACCCGACCGTCGATTCCTCGTGGTGGCGTCGGTCACCGATCCCCTCGCCCGCACGCACCTCCGGGGCGCGGCCGAAGGCGCCACTCCGATCGAGGGGGCGGTGCGCGCCACCCTCGCGGCGCTGAACCGTACGATCAGCCGCAGCCTCTAGCCCGCGCTCCGCCGACGGATCAAGCGGGATCGAGGAACTCCTTGAAGCCGTAGCGCGCGTGCGGGCCGAACGCGATCTGTTCGAGCACACCGATACCGACCTCGTCGCCGCACGTGGCGCGCACCACCTGTTGCAGGTGCTGATTCTGGTACGCCATCGGGTCGAGGTCGGCGACCTTCCACGACTCTCCCGCGTACGCGAGCTCGCCCTTCCACATGCCGTGCCCCCACTCCGGGTGCAGGTAGCCGATGCCCTTCATCCGGAAGCAGATGAGTGGCTCGAGGTCGATGTCGTTGCGACGGCCGTCGGCGTGCACCAGCGCGATCCGCGCGTGCCCGGCGCGGCGGGTGCCGGGCAGATAGTCGATCTCGTGCTCGACGGTCGCGAGCAGTTCGAGATCCGGGTCTTCGGCGCCGGGAATGTCGGCGGGCGACTCGTAGACGGGAAGCACTGCGCCGTCGGTGTGCCAGCGGTTGGCGTGCGCGTCCTCGAACACTCCGAAGTGCGTGCAGCGGTCGCTCCAGTGCAGCGGCGCCCACAGGAAGAACGCCTGCGTCGATCCGGGCGGCGTGGGCGCGAGCCCGGGATCGGCGATGCCGACGCCACGCACGCCCCAGCTGCGGTCCTTGGTCCCGTACACGCGCGTCGCGTCGATCGGGACCGTCTTCCCGTCGTAGCGGATCTCACCTTCCCACTTCCCGAACTGCGCGAACCGGGTGACGTCCATGATGAGGCGCCGACCGTGTGACCGGATCTGCCGACCTTCTTCGACGCACGCAGTGCGCGCGGTGAACGTGAGGTCGACGGCGATCCCGGTGTCGTTGTCATCGATCGACACGCGGATGCGACGCATGGGCTCGAGCACCTCGATCTCGAACGGACCGATCCTCAGGTCGGTCGGTTCCAGTGGCGCTCGCCGCGACGCGTGGAACGCGTGCTGCTCGCCGTCGCGCGCGATGGAAAACCCACAGTCGAGGATGCCGAGGTTGGGGTAGAGCGCGGCCCCGATGCCGAAGTAGAACTCGCCGTCGTCCTGGTAGCCGTTGAACCAGTAGCGGTCGTAGGCGTTGCGGTCACCACTTGCCGTCTGCGCGATCGGCTGCGACGTCTGGTGGATCGGGTAGTCGTCGAATTTGCTCAGCACGGTGGCCTCCCCGGGGCGCGGCATCGATCGCGGGCAGCGTACGACACCTGCACTCTCGGCAAATTCACAGCAACGGCAGAGGTGAGCCCAATGTGGCGCCGTCATCATGCAATTCGTGAACGAGACCTCGAGCGCCCGGCGAGCGACCGCCGAACCGCTGGCCACCGCCGCGGTCGAGATCGTGGTCCCCGTCTACAACGAGGCCGAGGACCTCGAGGCGTCGGTCCGCCAGCTCCACCGTTACCTGTCGGAGCGATTCCGACCGACGTGGACAATCACCATCGCCGACAACGCCAGCACCGACGACACGTGGGCAATCGCGTCGCGCCTGGCCGACTCCCTGGAAGGCGTCTCCGCCCTCCGCCTCGACGAAAAGGGGCGTGGCCGCGCGCTGCGCGCCGCGTGGTCGAAGAGCACTGCCGAGGTCGTGGCCTACATGGACGTCGACCTCTCCACCGAACTCGACGCGCTCCTGCCGCTCGTAGCGCCACTGCTCAGTGGGCACAGCGACGTCGCCATTGGAACCCGGCTGGCGTCGGGTGCGCGCGTCGTGCGCGGCCCGAAGCGCGAGCTCATCTCGCGCAGCTACAACCTCATCTTGAAGACCACGCTGCGCGCCGGCTTCTCCGACGCGCAGTGTGGGTTCAAAGCGATGCGTGCCGACGTCGCCCGCGCGCTCCTCCCGTTGGTGGAGGACGAGGGATGGTTCTTCGACACCGAGCTGCTCGTGCTCGCCGAGCACAACGGGCTGCGCATCCACGAAGTACCGGTCGACTGGATCGACGACCCGATGTCGCGCGTCGACATCGTCAGCACCGCCACGGCCGACCTGCGCGGCGTGTGGCGCATGGTGAGGCGCTTCGCGCGCGGTGACGGCGACCTCGACACACCTCCATCCGCGCCGCACATCGATCCCGGGCTCGAACAACAAGTTGTGCGGTTCGCGTCCATCGGTGTGGTGAGCACCGTGGTGTTCGCCGCGTTGTTCGCGATGTTGGAGGGACCGCTCGGTCCCGTGGTCGCGAACGTCGTCGCGCTCCTCGTGTGCGCGTTCGCCAACACCGCGGCGAACCGTCGCCTCACCTTTGCCCTCCGTGGTCGCGCCGGCCGCACCCGCCACTACCTGGCCGGCACCGCGCTCGGGCTGCTTCCCATCGCACTGACGCTGACCGCCTTGATGGTGCTGTCGGCGCTGGGTGCGACCTCGCTGACCGTCATGCTGGTCGTGCTGACCGCCGCGAACCTCGTGGCGACGGTCGCCCGCTTCCTCCTCCTACGCAACTGGGTCTTCCGGCCGTGAACGGTCGACGGCGACGGAACTCAGTGGTCGCAGCCAGCCCCGAACAACCCACCGACGTCAGGCACACCGCATGACCAGCACGACCCTCACCGAACCCGAAGCCGATCGTTCCCCCGCTGCGCCCGCGGCGCCGGCCCGCCTCGACGCCTCCCGTCGAGACGAACGCCGCGCCGGGCGCGGCGGGCCGCGCGCCTTCGTGCGGGGTCGCCCGCAAGACCCGGCCTGGGTGCGTCCGACGCTCCTCCTGCTGCTCGTCGGCACCGGCGTGCTGTACCTCTGGGGCCTCGGAGCTTCGGGGTGGGCCAACACCTACTACTCGGCCGCGGTGCAGGCCGGCACGAAGAGCTGGAAGGCGTTCTTCTTCGGGTCCTTCGACTCCGCCAACTTCGTGACCGTCGACAAGGCACCGGCATCGCTGTGGGTCATGGGGCTCTCGGCCCGGCTCTTCGGGGTGAACGCGTGGAGCATCCTCGTGCCCCAGGCGCTCGAAGGCGTCGCGACGGTGGGGTTGCTCTACCTGTGCGTGCGTCGCTGGTTCTCGGCGGGCTCGGCTTTGCTGGCGGGCGCAGTGCTCGCGTTGACGCCCGTCGCCGCGCTCATGTTCCGCTTCAACAACCCGGATGCGCTGCTCGTGCTCCTGCTCGTCGGCGGCGCGTACGCGATGATCCGCGCGCTCGAGCGCGGAAACACATGGTGGTTGTTGCTCGCGTTCTCGCTTGTCGGATTCGGCTTCCTGGCCAAGATGTTGCAGGCGCTGCTCGTCGTTCCCGCGTTCGGGTTGGTGTACCTCGTCGCTGCACCCGTCACCGTGCGGCGACGAATCGTGCAACTCACGGCCGCGTGCGGTGCGCTCGTCGCGTCGGCGGCGTGGTGGATCGCGATCGTCGAGCTGTGGCCCGCGTCGTCGCGGCCGTACATCGGCGGCTCGCAGAACAACAGCATTCTCGACCTCATCTTCGGGTACAACGGCTTCGGCCGGCTCACCGGCAACGAGACGGGCAGCGTCGGCGGTGGCGGCGGTGGCATTGGGCAAGCCGGCCGTTGGGGCCCGACGGGCATCACGCGCATGTTCGGGTCCGAGTTCGGTACGCAGATCTCGTGGCTGCTGCCCGCCGCGCTCGTCCTGCTCGTGGCCGGCATCGCCTGGCGCGGCGCGAGGCCGCGCACCGACCGCGTGCGCGCCGCGTTCATCCTCTGGGGCGGTTGGCTGCTCGTGACCGGGCTCGTCTTCAGCCTCGGCAAAGGCATCATCCACCCGTACTACGCCGTTGCGCTGGCGCCTGCGATGGGCGCGCTCGTCGGCATGGGTGGCGGCATGCTGTGGAAGCGCCGACGCGACGTGAAGGCACGTGTCGTGCTCGCGGTCGCGGTGGTCGCCACCGCGATCTGGACTTTCGACCTTCTCGGCCGCACGCCCGATTGGAGTCCGTGGCTACGCGCGCCCCTCCTCGTGGCGGGCGTGTGCGTGGCCGCCGCGCTCCTCGGCGCGCACCGGTTGCACGGACGGGCACTCGTCGTGCTCGCGCTCGCGGCAATCGGAGTCGCGCTCGCCGCTCCCGCGGGCTACACGCTCTCGACGGTGCGCGCCGTGCACACGGGCGCGATCCCGTCGGCGGGTCCGCGCGGTTCGGGCGGCTTCGGATTCCCCGGCGCGGCGCGTGGTGGATTCGGCGGTAACGCGAATGCCGCACCCCCCAACGGCGCGTTCCCGGGCGGCGCGCTCCCGGGTGGTGCGGTTCCGGGTGGTGCGGTACCAGGTGGCGCGGTACCGGGCGGCGCACTCCCGGGTGGCGCGTTCCCAGGGGCGGCTGGTCGCGGCGGCGCGGGTGGTCTGCTCAACGGCAGCACGCCGTCATCGGCGCTCACCAAACTGCTGCGCACCAATCGCGGTTCGTACACGTGGGTCGCGGCGACGGTCGGCGCCAACCAGGCCTCCGGCTACCAACTCGCGGCCGACAGCCCGGTGATGGCCATCGGCGGGTTCAATGGCACCGACCCCACCCCCACCCTGGCCCAGTTCCAGCAGTATGTGCATGCGGGCAAGATCCACTACTTCATCGGCGGTGGCCGGTTCGGTGGCGGCGGCTTCGGGGGCCCCGGTGCGACGTCGAGCACGTCGTCGGCGATCTCGTCGTGGGTCAGCGCCAACTTCACCAGCCGGACCGTCGGCGGCGTCACGATCTACGACCTGACGCAGTCTGCCGGAGCCGCCTGAAGCAGCACTACAGTCGCCAAATCATGGCAATCAACAGCGCGAATAGTGCCGTGAGCGTCGACCAGCACATTCGCCTGCCGAAGACCGGCGAGGTGGTGGCCGATCGCCTGCGCCGCCAAATCGCCCGCGGTGAGCTGGCGATCGGGCAACGGCTTCCACCCGAAGACGAGCTCACCGCGGTGTTCGGCATCGCACGCACCACCCTGCGCGAGGCACTGCGCATCCTGGAATCGCAGGGCCTGTTGGAGATCCGCCGCGGGCGCACCGGCGGTCCGGTCGTCACCATGCCGAAGATCGACTCCCTCGCCGAAGGGCTCGCGGTCACGCTCCAGCTCCAGGGCACGACCGCCGGCGACCTCGACACCGCCCGTCAACTCATCGAACCGCGGCTCGCGGGTCGCATGGCCGAGCACCACACGACCGACGACCTCGTTGCGTTGGGCGCCGCCGCAGATCGTGCGTCGCTCGCCGCCGACGCGTTCGACCAGACCGCGTTCGGCGCCGCCGCCGCGGGGATGCACGAGACGCTCATCGATCGTGCCGGCAACACCACACTGGCAACCATCTCGCGTCTGCTGCACGCAATGGTCGCGCAGTACTACGTGCGCTCGGCTGCGATGTCCGACCAGGAGAAGATGCGGCGCGCGGTTCAGTCGTACCGCAAGCTGGTACGACTGATCGCCGCGGGTCACGCCGACGCCGCGGAGGAGCACTGGCGCAAGCAGATGACCTTCACCATCGAGGGTTGGAAGCGCGCCCAGCGGGTGAACCTGTTCGACGCGTGACCTCAGGGGATGCTGTGGCCGATGGTTTGACGACCGTGCAGCTCGAGTCATGGATCGCCAACGCGACCGGCGCGCACGAGGTGACCCTGCGGCGTCGCCCGGGTGGGGGTCGTCACCAGGCCTGGGACGTCGACCTGGTCGGAAGTGACGGTGCGACGACGCGCCGCTTCCTGCGCGCCGACGCGGTGCGGCCCGCGTCGCATGAGTCGTACACGCTCTGGCGCGAGGCGGAGATCTACGGCGCGCTCGCCGAGGCCGGACTACCGGTTCCGCAGATCCTCGCCGTGCACCCCGATCATCCGGCCGTGATGATGGCCTACGCCGACGGCGTCGCCCGCTTCGCCGGCCTCGACCCCGCAGCCCAGACCGCCATCCTCGACGATCTGGTCGTCGCGCTCGTGCGTATGCACCACCTCGACGTGACCACAATGCACCTACCCTCGCTGCTCCCGACCGGGCGCGTCGCCGATCACGTGCGCGCCGAGCTCGACGAATGGGAAGGTCGACTCGACCACAGCGGCCAAGCGGAACCGTTCCTCCGCGCGTGCTTCGCTTGGCTGCGTGCGCACGTGCCCGACGTCGATGGCCCGCCGTCGCTCGTACAGGGCGACACCGGGCCCGGCAACCTGCTCCACGATGGCGCGCACCTCACCGCGCTGCTCGACTTCGAGCTCGCGCACCTCGGCGACCCCATGGAGGACCTCGCCTGGATCGGCACGCGCAACGCACAGGAACCCGTCCCCGATTTCCACGCCCTGCTCGACGCCTACATGCGCGCGGGTGGCGCGATCGACGTCGAGCGCATCCAGTACCACTTCGTGCTCGCTGAGCTGCGAATCGCGGTGCTCGCCATCGAGCGTGCTGACCGCGCGCCCACGCCCGACGCCGACATCGGGAGCGGGTTGATCTACGGCACACTGCACACGCGCCTCACCGCCGAAGCGCTCGCGGTGGCGACGGGTACGCCCCTCCCCGACGATCCGGCCGACGACACCCTCGACACCGGTGCCACCCCTTACTTCGACGCAGTGCTCGAACAGCTCCGGACCGTGGTGGTACCAGAGATCGGCGACGCGTTCGCCGCCCAGCGGGCCAAGAGTGCCGCGCGCGTGTTGAAGTACCTGCGGGAGGTCGAGCGCGCCGGTGATCGTCCGGTGGAAGCCGAGCTCACCGAGCTCACACGCGTGCTCGGCGCGCCGCCCGAGTCGGTGGCCGACGGGCGACGCGCGCTCGACGACGAAGTGCGCGCCGGACGCCTCGACGCGATCGCGCTCCTTCCGTACGCGTGGACGCGCGTGCAATGGGAGCAGCGATTGCGCGCGGGCGCGATGGGCGTGCTCGCGTCCCGTCACCTGCCCGATCTCGCTGGCTACGCTCCCCCGCGATGAGGCCCCACGCGGGGTCTCGCGCCCCCGCCTCAGGATTTTGGCGTCACTCAACCATCAAAATTGATGTTCAGCTGACGCCAAAATCCTCGCGGAGTTGGCGCTTGTAGAGCTTTCCGGCGTCGGTGCGCGGGAGCGAGGCGCGGAACTCGACCCGGCGCGGGCACTTGTATCCCGCGAGCTCCGCCCGGCAATGGGCGATCAGCTCGGCCGCGAGCACACCGTCGTCGGTGGCGCGACCGGCGACGGGTTCCACGACCGCGACGATCGTCTCGCCCCACTCGTCGTCGGGGAGTCCGATGACGGCGACGTCGGCCACCGCGGGATGCGTGGCGAGCACCGCCTCGACCTCTTGCGGGTACACGTTGACGCCGCCGGTGATGATCATGTCCTTGGCCCGGTCGCGAATGAAGAGGTAGCCGTCGTCGTCGACGAAGCCGACGTCACCGATGGTGAACAGCTTGCCCCGGTACGCCGCGCGCGTTGTCTCGGCATCACCGACGTACTCGAACGAGGGGGCGTCGGAGCCGTAGTAGATGCCGCCGATCTCGCCTTGCGGGAGCTCGTTGCCGTCGTCGTCGAGGATGGCGAGCCGGGTGCCGCGGATGGCCCGCCCGACGGTGCCCGGCTTCTCCAGCCACCGGTGGGGCTTGGCAATTGTCGCGGCGCCTTCCATGCCGCCGTAGGTCTCCCAGATCACCGGGCCCCACCACTCCATCATCCGACGCTTCACCTCGAGTGGGCACGGCGCGGCGGAGTGCACCACCGCGTGCAGGCTCGAGACGTCGTAGCGACTGCGCACGTCGTCGGGGAGTTGCAACAAGCGGTGGAACTGGGTGGGCACCATGTACGCCGAGAACACGCGGTGGCGGTCGATCAACCGCAGCGACTCCTCGGCGTCGAAGCGCCCCATGATCACGAGCGGGTGCCCCACGTTGAGCGCGCCCATGTAATAGGAGTGACTCCCGCCGTGGTACATCGCGGTCGAGACCAGGTGCGGCCCGCCGAAGGGCACGAAGTCGAACGCCCGCCCGAACACCGCGGCGTCGTTGGCCACCTGTCCGGGATCACCGGACATCTGCGGGCGACGGATTCCCTTCGGTCGTCCGGTGGTGCCCGACGTGTAGACGAAGACCGACCCGGGTGTCCGGTCGGACGGCTCGGTCGTCGGATGCTCGGCGAGCGCGTCGGCGAGGGACGCGAATCCATCGACCGCGCCGATCGCGAACCCGGCGGCCAGCGCATCACGGTCGACCGACGCCACCTGCGTCGCGAACTGCTCGTGCACGACCAACGCCCGGGCACCCGAGTGCTCCACGATCGTGGCGACCTCGTGCTCGGTGAGGAACGTGTTGAGCGGGATGAAGTACCAGCCCGCCTCGTGACACGCCAGCGAGCAGACCAGCATGTCGACACCGTTCGGGACCAACGCCGCGATCGCGTCGCCCGGGCGCAGCCCGCGCGACCGGAACAGGTGCACGAGCCGGTGCGCGCGTCCGGCCAGCTCGGCGTAGGTGAGGGTGCCGTCGGGTGACGCGGCCACCGCGGCACGCTCGGGATCGTCCTCGGCGATCCACCAGAAGCCGAGGCGCTGATCCCAGGGCGAATCGCTCAACGGAACCGCGGCTTCTGTTTCGCCGCGAGCCCGGGCTTGTCACCCGCCGACGGATTGCCGATGTGCGTGTAGAGGATGCCGTTCTGCAACGCCATCGACCGGGTCATGTCGAGCGACTCCCAGATCGCGCGCACGCTGCCTTGGATGGCATCAGGTCGGCGCGACGCGATCTCCGCCGCGAGTTGGTGAGCCCGTTCCCAGAGCTGGTCGCGCGGCACGACTTCGGTGACGAGGCCGAGGCGCATCGCCGTCTCCGCGGTGAGGCGTTCCTCGTTGCCGAGGAGCGCCCAGCGCAACACATCACCCAACGGCACGTTGCGCTTCAGCATGCCAATCGGCTCCAACGCCGAGACGACGCCGCGCGACGCGTGCGGATCGAAGAACGTCGCGTCGTCGGAGCAGATGATGATGTCGGACTCGTTGACGAAGTACATGCCGCCGCCCGCGCACATACCGTGCACCGCGGTCACCACTGGCTTCCAACACTTGTGCGCCTTCGGGCCGAGCAGAAAACCGGGATCGGCCTGGTTCCAGATGTTGAGGTGGTACCACCACACGCCCTCGGTGACGTCGATGCCGGTGCAGAAGGCGCGCTCGCCTTCGGACCGCAGCACCACGGCGTGGATGTCGTCGGTGTCGCGCGCGACACCCCACACCTCGACGATCTCCGCGGCCATGGTCTCGTTGAACGAGTTCATCGCGTCGGGCCGGTTGAGGGTCAGGGTGGCGACGTGGTCGTCGCCGATCTCGAAGCCGATCGTCGAGTAGTCGCCCACGGTTCGTCCTCCTGGCCTTGCGGCACCTTGGCGAAAAAGAGGTTACCGATTTCGCCCCACCGGCGCCAGCGTGACCGTCAGCCTGCGGGCGGGTGGAACACCGGGGGCCGCTTCTCCATCCAGGCGCGCCGGGCCTCGCGGTGCTCGCGCGTCTGCGCCGATTCCACCATCCGCACCGTCTCGCGCGGGAGCGCCTCGGCCAGCGGGAGCCGCAAGGCGTCGTGCACGTTGGCCTTCATCCCGGTGAACGCACTCGTGGGCCCGTCGGCGAGCGCGCGGCCCCACGCCCGCCAGGCGTCGGGGAACTCGGCGTCGGGCACCACCCGGTGGACCAGCCCCAGGTCGAACGCGGCATCGGCGTCGATCGGGCGGTCGCCCACCAACAACTCGAGCGCGCGTGCCGGACCCACGAGCTGCGTGAGGTACCACGCGCCGCCGAAGTCGCCCGAGAACCCGAGCCGCGCCCAGCCGCCGACCAGACGCGCCGAGTGCGCGGCAATGCGCAGATCGCACGCGAGTGCCAGCGCCATCCCCGCGCCGACGGCGGCACCGTTCAGCGCGGCGATCGTGAGCTTGGGGTGCTCGTGCAACGACCGTCCGAGTTGCGCGTCACCGAGCAGATCAGCGGTGTCGTGCGGTTTGACGCCGGGACGAATCCCTTCGCCGGTCACGTCGCCACCGGCGCAGAACGCCGAGCCCGCGCCGGTGAGCACGATGCAGCCGACGTCGTCGCGCTCGGCGAACTCGGCCAGAGCGCGCGTGATCGGCTCGAACATCTCGTGGTGGAGGGCATTGCGGCGCTCGGGCCGGTTGAAGGTGACGACGGCGACGCGCGCCGCGATCTCGACCCGCACGACGTCGGTACCGGTCGGCCATGCTTCGACGACGCCCATGGCGTCACCCTAAACGCCTTGCGTCAGACGCTGCTCGGCTGCGCGGCTCGGGTGAACGGGTACGCAAGGTGGCGGAGGTACCCGTCGGCAGGCACCGGCGAGCGAGTGCCGAATCCCTGTGGGCGCGCGCCCTTCGGGAGGTAGGCCGTCCCGAAGATCTTGTCGACGACCGGCAGGCCGAAGTTCTTGTCGCGGGCTGCGTCGTCGATCGCGTGGTGCCAGTGGTGCCATTCGGGCGTGTTGATCACCCATCGCAGCCCGGGGAAGCGCAGCCGCACGTTGGCGTGCTGGAAGATCGCGAGCAGCGTGATGATCACCGCCACGCCACCGAAGACGCCCGTGCCGTAGCCGAGCAAGAAGAGCGGGACGATCGCAAATGCCTGCGTGAACGCCTGGTCGAGTGGGTGCAGCCGACCGGCGGCCGCGAAGTCCATCTGCTCGATGCTGTGGTGAACGGCGTGGAAGCGCCAGAGGAACGGGATCTCGTGCGTGAGCCGATGACCCCAGTAGGTCCCGAGCGCCACGATTACCACCGCCAACCCGACCGCAGCGCTCGCGGGCAGATGACCGACGAGGCCGAAGCTCCGTACCCAGATCAGCGGGAGTGCGGCGACGACCACGAGCACGACGACGGCCACCGCCACCAGGGCGTTGTTGACCAGGATGTGGGTGAGGTCGGTGAGCATGCCGGGCCGGAACACGCGCTGCTTGCGGAGCGCGAACAACTTCTCCAGCGGGACGAACAGCAGGAACAGCAGCGCGATCCCGGCGATGGCCGGACCGCGCACGACGAGCGCGAACACCACCGCGGCTGCGAACGTGATGAGCGTCACCGTCCGGCCGGTCATCGCACCATTTCACTCCAACCGCGTGAGGTCCGTGCGGTCGCTTTGTGATGGTCGCGTGAGCCCCTCTAATGTCCGGTCATCAATCCGTCGTTCTCCGGGGGGAAATCCGCGTGGCCGAAGCCGTCCAGAGCACCATCCAGTTCCCCTACAAGCGATCGCTGGGACCGGTGGTAGGGGCGTTCATGACCGCTCTCACCGATCGCCGCATCATCGGGATCCGCAGCGGCGACCGGGTGATCGTCCCGCCGCTCGAATGGGACCCCGACACCGCGGAGGAGCTGGCCCACGACTTCGTCGACGTCGGGCCCGCGGGCACCGTGGAGTCGTGGACGTGGGTGGCGTCGCCCACGGTGCAGCACCCGCTCGACCGACCGTTCGCGTTCGCGCTGGTGCGCATGGACGGCGCCGACACCGCGCTCCTGCATGCGGTCGACGCCGGCTCGATCGACGCCATGAGCACGGGCATGCGGGTCGCGCCGAAGTGGCGAGCCCAGCGCACGGGTCACATCACCGACCTCGAGGCCTTCGTGCCCGGCGAGGAACCCGTCGTCCCGGCCGACGACGCCGGACCAGTCGCGGAACCGGTCACGATGATGGACTACAACGCGTCGATCACCTACACGCTCCCGGTCACGCCGAACGCGGCGCGCGCCGAGAAGGCCAACGAGGAGGGCCGCTTCCTCGGCCTGAAGTGCCCGGTGTGCGGGCGCACGTACACCGGGGGGAAGGGTTACTGCCCGGTCGACGCGATCGAGCTCAGATCCGAGCACGAGGTCGACCTCCCGCAACACGGCACGATCACCAACTACACGATCATCACGCCGGTGCAGTACCCGGGTCAGACCGAGACCGAGCCGTTCGCGCGCGTGCACGTGTGGCTCGACGGCACCGACGTCGTGCTCGGCTACCAACCGCTGCTCGAAACCCCCAACGCCGATGTGCACATCGGCATACGCGTGTCGGCGGTGTGGGCGTCCGACGCCGAGCTCGCCGATCTCGCATCGAACGCTGAAGGACGCCTGCTCGGATGGATGCCGACGGGCGAGCCCGACCTGACCGACCCCGACCTCGTGGACAGGATCCAGTGATGCCCGACTCCCACGAACCAAGCTCCGACGACATCGCGCTCATCGGCTGGTCGATCTCGCCGATGGTGCGCAACACCGACAAGACCGAAGCCCAACTGCTGCTCGAGGTGATCACCGGCGCGGTCGAGAACGCAGGCATCACCCGGCGCGAGGTCGACTTCACGTGCGCGGGCAGCTGCGACTACGTCGCCGGTCAGGCGTTCTCGTTCGTGCAGAACATCGACGCCATCGGCGCGTGGCCGCCCAAGCGCGACTCGCACGTCGAGATGGACGGCGCGTGGGCGATGTACGAAGCGTGGATCCGCCTGCAGCTCGGCGACATCGACGTCGCGGTGGCGATGGGATCAGGCCGGTCGTCGACCGCCGACCCTGCGCTGATCTACCCGATGGAGATGGACCCCTACTACCTCGCCCCGCTGGGCACCGACGCGGCGTCGTTCGCCGCGCTCCAGGCGCAGGCCCTGCTCGACGCGGGCAAGGTCACCGAGCGGCAGATGGCGGAGGTCGCGGCGCGGTGCCGCCGCGACGCGCAGGGCAACCCGCACGCGCAGGTCACCGGCGACTTCGCCGTCGACGACCTGCTCGCCGAGGACTACGTGCGATCGCCACTGCGGCGTCACGACCTCCCACCGATCACCGACGGCGCGGTCGCGGTCGTGATCGCCCGCGCCGACAAGGCGCGCGAACTGTGCGCCAACCCGGTGTGGATCGCCGGGTTCGCGCACTACAGCGAGCTGCACTACCCGGGCATGCGCAGCCTCACGTCGTCGCCGTCGACCACCTTGGCGGGCAAGGCCGCGGGGCTGGAGGAAGCGCCGGTGGAGGTGGCCGAACTCCAGAGCGCGTTCACCCACGAAGAGCCTTTGCTGGTCGAGGCGCTCGGGCTCGGCGCCGACGTCGCGGTGAACCCGTCCGGCGGACCGCTCGCCGCCAACCCGATCATGGCCACCGGCCTCGTGCGCATCGCCGAGGCCGCCAGCGCGATTCGCGACCGCGGGAAACACCGCGCACTCGCGCACTCGACGTCGGGTCCGTGCCTGCAACAGAACCTGGTCTGCGTCCTCGAGGGCCAGACGTTCAAAGGAGCGGCCAAGTGAGCCACCAGCCGTGCGCGATCGTCGGCATCGGCCAGACGCACCACAAGAAGGCCCGGCGCGACGTGTCGTACGCGGGTCTCGCCCGTGAGGCGGCGTTGCGCGCGCTCGACGACGCGCACATGACGTGGAGCGACATCGACGCGGTCGTGGTGGGGAAGGCACCCGACCTGTTCGAGGGCGTGATGAAGCCAGAGCTCTACCTCACCGATGCGCTCGGCGCGGCGGGGAAGCCGATGTTCCGTGTGCACACGGCGGGTTCGGTCGGTGGCACCACCGGCATCGTCGCGTCGCATCACGTCGAGACCGGGCGCCACCAACGTGTGCTCGCGGTCGCGCTCGAGAAGCAGTCAGAAGGCAACGCGCAGTTCGCGTTGGGCTCCGGCCGCGGCGCGTCGATCGGCGCGGGTGGCGCGTTCGCGCCCTACATGCGCCTCTACATGAAGCGCACCGGCGCGCCCGACGACATCGGGCCCTTGGTCGCGGTGAAGGACCGTCGGAACGCGCTCAAGAACCCGTACGCGCACCTGCAGCTGAAGGACATCTCGCTGGAAACGGTGAAGGCGTCGCCCATGATGTGGGACCCGGTACGTTTCCTCGAGTCGTGCCCGTCGTCCGATGGCGCGTGCGCGGTGGTCTTCACCGACGAAGCGGGCGGGAAGGCGGCCGCGGCCGACGGCCGTCCGCCGGCGTGGATCCTCGGCTCGGCGGTGCGTTCCGAACCGTCGTCGTTCCCGGGGCGTGACCCGGTGCGTCCGCAGGGCGCGGTCGACTGCGCGGCCGACGTGTTCGCGCAAGCAGGCATCACCAACCCGCTCGAGCAGCTCGACTGCGCCGAGCTCTACGTGCCGTTCAGCTGGTACGAGCCGATGTGGCTCGAAGCCCACGACATCGCCGCGCCGACCGAAGGATGGAAGATGGTCGAACGGGGCGACACCGCGCTCGACGGTTCGTTCCCGGTGAACATGTCGGGCGGAGTGCTGTCGTCGAACCCCATCGGCGCGTCGGGGCTCCTCCGGTTCGCTGAGGCCGCGTTGCAGGTGCGGGGCATGGCCGGTGAGCACCAGGTCGACGGCGCGAGCGTCGCGCTGGCCCAGGCCTACGGCGCGTCGGCGCAGTACTTCTCGATGTGGGTGGTGGCGAGCTCACTCGACCCGTTCGGCGCGTAGGCGCTCACTCGGGCCCGCGACCGCGCAGCTTCGGGAGTCCGGTCAACGGTGCCGATGGAGTGACGCCATCGGCGCGGCGGGTCGCGATGACGGCGTCGGCTTCGAGCGCATCGAGTTCCGCGTCGGAGAGATCGAGCCGTTCGGCGAGCACGGCGCGGGTGTGTTCGGCGAGCCGGGGCGCGGGTCCGCGGACGCCAATCGGCGACGCGCTCGATCGGTACGGTGCCCCCGCGACGCGCGCGCCCGGTTCCACTTCGGTGAACACCTGACGCTCGGCGGCCCAAGGAGTGTCGGCCAATGCGGCGACGGTCCGGACCTCGGCGACCAGGAAGCCGAACAGCTCGAAGCGGGCTTCGAGGGTCGGGAAGTCGGGCACCTGCGCGCAGAGATCGGCCAGTATCCGCAGCGCCTCCTCCCGCGAGTCGGTGTAGGCGACGGGTGCATCAGTGAGCGCGGCCGCAACTTCAGGGAGCCGCCCGGTGGGATCACCCATGAACGCGGCCGCAGTACCGTCGGCGAGGGTGAACACCGGGTAGTTCCACGTGTCGGGGATCCGCGGCCCGTCGTATCCGGCGAGCTCGGTCGAGGTCCACTCGTCGGTGTACACGAGCGCCTCCGCCATCGACACGTCGAGGTGTTGACCGCGGCCGGTGCGTTCGCGCTGGAACAACGCGGCGGCGATCGCGCTCACCGCGAGCAGGCCCGGCGTGATGTCGCCGTCGACGTGTGGGCTCTGCTCGGGCGGCGCGTTCCGCAACCGCGCGTCGAGCTCGACCCGCCCGGCCTCCGCCTGCACCATCGCCGCGTACGCGCGTCGCTGCGACCACGAGTTGTCGAGACCCCATCCGTTGATCGAGCAGTAGACGAGCGCGGGGTGCTGCGCGAGCAGCGCGTCGCTCCCGAGCCCGAACTTGTCGAGCACGCCGGGCCGGAAGTTCTCCAGGAACACGTCGCTGGTCATCGCCAGCCGCCGCACGAGGTCGGCACCACGCGGTTGGTGGAGGTCGAGGGAGATCGCCCGCTTCCCCGCGTTCGCCCAGGTGAAGTAGACGCTGACCGGGTCGTCGCCGACCTGGGGCTGGAGCCTGCGGATCACGTCACCCTCAGCCGGCTCCACCTTCACGACGTCGGCACCGAGGTCGGCGAGAATGCGACCGCAAATCGGGCCCGAGACGACCTGCGACAGGTCGAGCACTCGCACCCCTTCGAGCGGTGCCGGGCGGGCGCGCTCCATCAACCCTCCTGTTCCCCAGCCAACCCGGTGTCGAGCAGGCGCTGGGCACCAGTCTTGTCGACCTTGCCGCTGGCGAGCATCGGAACCGCGTCGGCGTCGATGATCGTCCAGGCCGTGGGCACCTTGAACGCGCTGAGCCGCGCCGCGGCCTCGCGCTGGAGTGCTTCCGTGGTGGTCTCGGTGCCGGGTTGGAGCACGACCAGTGCGCCGACGCGCGCTGCCGGACTCGCGCCGAGATCGACGACCACGGCGCGCCGCACCATCGGGATCGACTGCAGCGCGGCCTCGACCTCGCTCGGGTAGACGGTGGCACCCTTCACCTTGAACATGTCGTCGGCGCGTCCCGCGAAGAAGAGGTAGCCGTCGGCATCGAGGGATCCGAGATCGCCGGTCGGGAAGAAGCCGTCGACGGTGAAGACCTCGTCGCGAGTTCGGCCGCAGATCCCGCGCAACACGTTGGGGCCGCGCACCTGGATCTCGCCGGTGGCACCCGCCGGAAGCCCGGTACCGGTGTCGACGTCGACGATGCGCATCTCCACTCCCGCGAACGGCCGTCCGCAGCTCCCGCGCTTGTCGACCGGGAGGTCGCGGTCGAGCCGATCCCCCGAGTACGGGCCGAAGGTCTCGGTCATGCCGAGCAGGTTCGGGCGACCGCCGGGCTCGCCGCGAACGGGCGGCGGGAGCACGGCCGGGAGGCTGTACGACTTCAGATGCGACAGGTCGGTCGCGGCGAATTCGGGATGTGCTGCGATGGCGACCGCCTGGTCGGGCCACCCGCGGAACAACGTCACCCGTTCGCGTTCGAGCAGGCGCAGCGTGGCCGCCGGCTCGGGCTGCCGTTCGGTGATCAGGGTCGCACCCGCGACGAGTGCCGACAGCAACCCGGTCCCGAGGCCGCCCACCCAGAAGAACGGCATCGGGATGTAGAGGCGATCGCCTCGCTCGAGCCCGCGCACCGCGAGGCCGGCGTCGGTCGCGCCGAGCGCGCCGCCGTGGGTGTGCACGACGCCTTTCGGTGTTCCCCGGCTCCCCGACGTGAACACAACCACCAGATCGTCGGCCGGCCGGACCGCGCGTTCGAGGCCGTCGACGATCTCGTCCGCAACGGCTTCGCGCCCCAACGCCTCGAAGTCGGCGGGCGTGCACTGCGTACGCAGCCGGGGCAGCGGCCCGACCGACGCGAGGTCGGCGAGGTAGTCGCGGCCGCGGAATTCCGGTTCGAGCACGAGCGTGTCGACGGCCGCGACCCGCAACTGCGCCTCGAGCTCAGGCGGGCGCAACAGCGTGCTCAGCGGCACGAGCACGGCGCCGAGGCGCGCCAACGCGATCGCGGTCACCGCCCACTCGACGCCGTTCGGCATCAGCAGGCCGACACGCGTCCCTTTGCCCACGCCGCGGTCGACGAATCCGGCGGCGCGCGCGCGACTGCGAGCGTCGAGGGCGCCGAACGTGAGCCGGTCCGAGTCGGTGACGACGAACTCGGCCTCGGGGCTGTCGGTCGCCCAGCGGCGCACGAGCGCAGGGACCGTGAGCCGCTCAGCCGCCACCGACGAGCTCCCGCAGTCGCGCCATGTCGGGTTTCCCGCTGGAGAGCACGGGGATCGCGTCGGGAGCGATTCGCACAATCGTGCGGGGCACCTTGTACGCCGACAGCTTCGCCTTGAGATCGACCCGCAGCCCCTCGACATCGACGGGCGCGTCGGCCGCGGCCACCACGACCGCAACGACGATCTGCCCGCGTTCGGCGTCGTCGAGCCCGAACACGATCGGCACGAGTCCACCGGTCAGGTCGCGGATGACGCCTTCCACCTCGCGCGGCGACACGTTCGCCCCGCCGGTCTTGATCATGTCGCCGCGCCGACCATGGAAGTAGAAGAACCCGTCGGCGTCAACGTGGAACAGGTCGCCGGTACGGAACCATTCGTCGGCGAACACCTCATGGCGCTCACGCCCGTAGTAGCCCTCCATCAGCAGCGCCCCGCGCAACCACAGTTCGCCCGTGTGGCCGATCGCGCACTCATCGAAGGTCTCCGGATCTATCACCCGCGCTTCGAGCTCGGGCACCGGCGTGCCGAACGAACCGCGGTAGCGCTCGGGTTGGTCGCGCTCGTCGGGGCACATGAGACACACGCTGCCGGTCTCGGTCAGGCCCAACATGTTGTGGCGGAGTTCGGGATCGACGGGGCGGATGTCGTCGGGCAGGAGCGGATAGAGGTTGCCCGAACGGATCGAGGAGAAGTCGCGCGCCGCGAACGAGGGATCGACAACGAGGTTGGCGATCGACTGCACGTAGCCGTTCACGAGCTGCGGCCGTTCCCGCTCGATGAGATCGAGCGTGGCCGAAGCGTCGGGACTGATCGAGCACACGAGCGTCGCACCAGCAACGAGCGTGCCGACGACGTTGTAGCCGAGGCCGCCGATCCAGAACAGCGGTGAGTTCGAGAACAGCTTCACTCCCGCGTGCAGGCCGCGGAGCTGATTGAGGTTGTCGACGTGGTGGATGAGCGGGCCGTGCGCGTGGATCACACCCTTGGGTGCGCTCGTGGAACCCGAGGTGTGCACGATCACCATTCGATCGGCGGGCGACACGTCGGCTTCCACCGCGTCGCAGTGCGCGTCGTCGACCGACGCGCCCGCGGCGCGCAACGCGTCCATGGTGTGCTCGGCGTGCACGCGATCGGAGGTTCCGGCCACGAACACTCGCCGTAGCGCGGGGGCGGCGCGCACCAGCAACCGACCGGGCTGCGAGAGGTCGGCGCCGACTGCGTCACGCAGTCGCGCCACGTAGTCGTGTCCGAGGTAGGTGTCGATGGTCAGGAGCGCGTCGATGTCGGCGGCGAACAGCAGCCCACGCAGCTCGTCGGCGGTGGAGAAGGTGCTGATCGGCACGGCGACGGCACCGATGCGGGTGACCGCGAGCCAGGTGACGACGAAGTCGACCCCGGTCGGGAACAGGATCCCGACGTGGGTGCCGTGCCCGGCACCCTGAGCGAGGAGGCCGCGCGCGACGGCGCGGGAACGAGCGTCGGCATCGGCGTAAGTGAGCCGATCGTCGTCGCAGACCATCATCGTGGTGTCACCCCGCGCCGCGACCTGCTCTCGCAGGACCGCGCCGACCGTGCGGCTGGTCATGGGCCGGCCCGCCGGGGCGACACCGCCGGCAACCCGTCGCGACTGCCCGCGACCGCGCTCATCTCCGCCTCGCACAGCACGGCGTCGCCGTCGAGCAGCTCCGCGCGCGAGTGGATGCGGTCACCGTCGACTTCGCGCGTCGCAGTCACGCGGAGCGGAGTGAGCACGGGCGTCGGCCGTCGGTAGCGAAGCGCGAGGCTCGCGGTCTTGCCCGCAACCCCGAGATCGCAGTTGAGCTGCTGCAGCACGCAGTCGAAGAACACCGCCAGGAACCCGCCGTGGACGATGCCGGGCGGTCCCTCGTAGGCCAACGGGAACTCGACCGAACCTTCGCCGCGATCGTCGGCACACTCGAGCTCGTAGACCGGTACGCACGGGTTGTAGGCACCCACGTCGCGCGAGTGGTCGAGATAGACGCGCCGGTCAGGTGCCGGGTCGGCACCGACGCGCGGGCGAAGGTCGCGGGGCATCTCGCCGGCGAGTCGGAGCGTCGCCGTTCGCACCGCATCGGTGATCCGGCGCAGTTCGACGCTCGGCTGCTCCAACGTGAGCGCGGTGCTCGTGAGCTCGCGGAGCGCGGCGGCGAGTGCTTCCAACTCCGGCAGCGGCGCTTCGCCGAACGTCCACCGCTCCACCGGTGCCACGCGCCACCTACCTCTCGACCGCGTGCGGCGCGGTGGTGAACAGCGCACGGACACCGGCCAGCTCCACCTTCGCCGACGCCGTGCGCGGGAGGGCATCGACGATGCGGATCGCGACCGGCACCTCGTAGGGCGCGAGATGCGGGCGCGCCCGCTCGATGAGCTCCTCGGGAGTCGGCGTGCACCCGGCACGGAGTTCGACGGCGGCGACGGGAACCTGGCCCAGCCGCTCGTCGTCGATGCCGATGACCGCCGCGCCGCGGACTGCGGGATCACGCTCGAGCGCGGTGCGCACGACGTCGGGCTGGATCTTCATCCCGCCGCGCAGGATGGTCTGGTCGGCCCGGCCCACGATCCAGAGGAAACCGTCGGCGTCGATGCGGGCGAGGTCGGTGGTGCGGATCCAGTCGCGTCCCCCGAGCTGCGCAGCGCGCACCTCGAGCAGGCCGACCGCGTCGGCGCCGAGCGGCGCGCCCGAGTTCGGGTCGACCGCCCGCAGCTCGCAACCGGCGTGCGCCCGGCCCACGCTCCCCCGCTTGGCCGCGCCGAACTCACGGTGGTCGGCCAGGTTCCAGCCCGCCACCCCACCACCGAACTCGGTCGCCGCATAGGACGTCAGCACAGGCACGCCGTACTTCGTGGTGAACGCATCGGCGACGTCAGGATCGAGCGGCGCGGTACCCGACATCACCGAGCGCACGCTCGCCAGGTCAGCGGGATCGAGATCGGCATCGAGCACCATCCGCAGCGCGGTCGGCACCAAGCTCACCGTCTTGGGTTGGTAGCGACGTACCGCTTCGGCCCAGGCGTCGACGGTGAATCGTTCGAGGAGCGCGATGCGCCTGCCGTCGAGCACCGCCTGGAGCACGCGGAACAGCCCACCCAGGTGCACGAGCGGCGCGTTGACGATGACCACGCCCTCGCGCAATCGCAATCCGGCGTCGCCGTTCGACTCGTAGTGCTTGGCACCCTGCATCACACGCTCGAACATCGAGTACCCGAGGTCGACCCGTTTGGGTGTTCCGGTCGTGCCGCTCGTGAGCATCTGCACCGCGACGCCGGGACGCGTCGAGGCCGGCACGTCGGCGTCGGTCGGCACGTCGAGGCGTGACGCACCACCGAGGTCGTCGAGGGAGAGCACCGTCGTCCGACACCGGAGCTCGTCGTCGACGATCGCCTCGACATCGGCCGTCTCTCCCACGATGAACGACACGCCGAGCGACGCCAGATCAGCGCGCACGCGTTCGACCCCCAGGTGCGAGTTCACCACGACGACACACGCGTCGGCTCGCAGCACAGCGAGCATCAACCCGACGGCGGCCGGACGATTGCGCGAGAGCACCGCGACGCGCGTCCCCGCCGGCACTGCGGTTCGAGCCAGCGCATCGGCGACGTCGTCACCCGTCTTCGTCAACGCCGACCACGGGTACCAACGGCCAGCGAACTCGAGCGCGGGTGCATCCGGATCGAGCGCGGCGATGGCCGCGATGCGCGCCGCGAGACCGGTCGCGCTCAACGGATTCTCGGTGGGGTCGACGGCATGTCGGCGCGATCGACCTGGGCCATCCCGATCGGGTTCCCGAGCCGGGTGTAAATCAGTCCCTGGTCCATCGCGGCCCGGTAGGGCTTGTCGAGCGACTCCCAGATCGCGCGGACCGTGCCCTCGGTTGCCGACGCCGGGTACGACGCGATCAGGCTCGCCAACTCGTGGGCGCGGGCGAACAGCTCGTCGCGCGCGACGATCTCGGACACGAGCCCGAGCCGCAGCGCGGTCGCAGCCGAGACGCGCTCCGCGTTCCCCGTGAGGGCCATACGCAGCGTCTCACCGAGACCGATCCGGCGCATGAGCCCGATCGGCTCGAGCGCGGAGACGAGCCCGTAGGTCACGTGCGAGTCGAAGAACGTGGCGTCGTCGGAGCAGATGACGACGTCGGCCTCGTTGACGAAGTACAGGGCCCCGGCGGTGCACATCCCGTGGACCGCGCACACAACGGGCTTCCAGAGCTTCTGCCACTTCGGGCTGATGAACTCGCCAGGGTCGTCGTGGTTCCACACGTCGTCGGGCTGGCCGAAGGGCTCGTTGACGTCGAGCCCGGTCGAGAACGCGCGGTCGCCCGCGCCGCGCAGGACGACGGCGTTGACGCTGGTGTCGGCCTTGATCGCGTGCCAGACGTCGCGGAGCTCCTCGCACATCTGCCGATTGAACGCGTTGAGGACCTCGGGCCGGTTCAGGGTGACCGTCGCCACCCGCGCGTCACGGTCGGTCTCGTACATGATGGTCGAATACGGGCTCACTGGCACTCCCAGTTCGGGTCGCGGTGTTCGAGAAACGCCCGAGGCCCCTCGTGCGAGTCGTCGGTGTGCAGCACGCGCTCCCGGTACATCTCGGCCAGCAACTCCGCTTCGTGCAGCGGAATCCCCAGACCCTTGCGGATGGCCAGGCGGGTACCGCGTACCGCAAGCGGTGCGTTCCGGTTGACCATGGCGGTGATCTCGCGAGCGCGCGTCATGAGTTGATCGTGCTCGACGACTTCGGTGATCAATCCGAGATCGAACGCGCGCGACGCCGACAGTCGCTCCTGCTTGCCCAATAGCGCCATCCGCATCGCGGCGTTGATCGGGATCGCGCGTGCGACCCGAACCATCTCGCGGCCTGACACGAGCCCGATGCTCACGTGCGGATCGAAGAACTGGGCGCGGTCCGACGCGATGGCGATGTCGCCGGTGGTGACGAGATCGAGGCCGGCGCCACAACAGATCCCGTTGACCGCGACCACCACCGGCTTCGCCATCGAACGGAACGGAGGCGTCGCCTCCTGGGGTGCCTCCCATTCCCGGAAGTGCGAGAGGTACCGCCCTTCGTGCGGGACCTTTCCGTCCTCGGGAACCCCTTCGACGTCGGCGCCGGAGCAGAACGCCCGGCCGTTGCCGGTGACGAGGATCGTCCACACGTCGTCGTCGGCCTCCGCGCGCGCGTACGCGTCGCGGAGCTCGCCCTCCATCAGGAGGTTCACCGCGTTCAGCACGTCGGGCCGATTGAACGTGATCGTCGCCGTGCGATCGGCGACGTCGTACAGAATGGTCTCGTAGCTCATCGGACCAGATACCCCCCGTCGACGACGAGCTCTTGGCCCGTGATGTAGGCCGCTTCGTCGCTGGCCAGGAACAGAATGGCGTTGGCGATGTCGTCGACCGACCCCGCCCGCTTCATCGGAGACTTGCGATCGAACGACTCGCGCCGCGCCGCCTGCTCCTCCGACGTGAGCCCGATGCGCTCGCCACTCGACATCGGGGTCCACATGTATCCGGGCGACACGCAGTTGACCCGTACGCCGCGTCGGGCGAGCTCGACCGCAACGTGGCGGGTGTAGCTGACGATCGCGCCTTTCGTAGCCGCATAGGCAGCTCCACCCACACACACCGACGCCGCGATGGACGCGACGTTGACCATTGCACCCCCTGATTCGAGGAGCGACGGGATCGCGGCGCGTGCGCAGAGATACACGCTCTTGAGGTTCACCTGCACGACGCGGTCCCACGTGTCCTCGGCGGCGTCCCAGGTGTCGCGCGGGTCGGTCTGCGCGATCCCCGCGTTGTTCACCAGCACGTCGACGGCACCGAATCGATCGAGCGCGCGCGCCACCACGTGGGCGGCCCCCGGAGCCGTCGAGATGTCGCCGACGACGACGTCGGCCTCGGATCCGGCGTCGGCCACCAGCCGGGCGGTTTCGAGTCCGCCGTTCTCGTCGACGTCGGCGACCACGACGCACGCGCCTTCTGCCGCGAACCGCACTGCGGTAGCGCGGCCGAAGCCCGAGCCCCCGCCCGTGATGATCGCGGTCTTCCCGGCCAGTCTCATCCCCGTACCTCCGCCTGCAACAGGAAGTCGTCGAGGTCGGGCTGTTTGGTCATGCGCCAGTAGTCGATGAGTCGCCATGGTGCGTTCGTGGTCACGCGGCCCTCGCGGTTGTTGTAGTAGCTGTGCACCTTCGGATGCCGCCAGATCATGTGCTCGTTCTCGGCGTCGACCCGTTCGTTGTACTCGTCATGTACGTCCGAGCGACACTCCATCGACACCAACCCGCCTTCGACGAGGGCCCCGAGGCAGCGCACGACGTAGTTGACCTGGCATTCGAGCATGAAGATGACGCTGCCGACGACCGGGTTCGTATTCGGACCGTACAGGCAGAAGAGATTCGGAAATCCAGGCACGGTGATTCCGAGGTAGGCGCGCGGATCGTCACCCCAGAGATCGTGCAGATGCACGCCTCGCGCGCTGACGTCCATCGGCCACAGGAACTTGTTGGGATGGAAGCCGGTCGCGAAGATGATCGTGTCGACGTCATGCTCGTCACCGGCGGTCGTGACGACCGTGTGCTCGGTGATCCGTGCGATGCGATCGTTGACCAGCGTGACGTTGTCGCGTTGCAGGGCGCGGAACCAGCCGTTGTCCTGGAGCATGCGCTTCCCGAGCGGCGGATAGTCGGGCAGGACCTGCTCGACCAGCTCGGGTGAATCGGCGAGCTCAGATTCGATGTGCGCGGTCACAACGCGGCGGATCTTCTCGTTCTCTTTGCTGATCGAGAGGTCGGGCGTCGGCCACTCGGGATCGACCCGGAACGCGGGGTAGATGCGGTCGGAGTTGTTCCAGAATTGCAGGAAGCGGTACCAGCCCGCGTAGTACGGCACGTGGCGGAACAGCCATCGTTGACCGTCGGTCACCGCGCGGTGGTAGTCGGGATTGGGCGTGATCCAGTGGCGCGAGCGCTGGAAGACCACGAGCCGCTCGACGTCAGGGGCGATCGCGGGCACGAACTGCATCGCGCTCGCGCCGGT
>Ga0075026_100000101_pt1 | contig 28433 bp, 30 predicted proteins | sample Str012_2_FD_71392 | JGI IMG/M metagenome (GOLD analysis project Ga0075026, IMG submission 71392) | Freshwater sediment microbial communities in response to fracking from Pennsylvania, USA - Straight Creek_MetaG_SC_2012 | ecosystem: Environmental > Aquatic > Freshwater > Creek > Sediment... | reverse complement strand
TTGCTTCGGGGTGGTATTGCACTGAAAACGCAGGTTTGTCTTTTAGCCGGATGCCTTCTATCGACTGGTCGTTCAGGTTCACATGCGTAATCTCTACATTGGTTGCTTTCTTAACCGCCTCCGGGTCTACGCCAAAACCATGGTTCTGCGTAGTGATTTCGCTCTTGCCGGTCACCAGGTTTTTTACCGGGTGGTTTAGTCCGCGGTGGCCATGGTGCATTTTAAAAGTAGGTATGTCGTTGGCCAGCGCCAGCAGCTGGTGGCCCAGGCAAATGCCGAACAAGGGTTTTTTCTCTTTCAGGATTTCTTTTACTGTAGCAATGGCATAATCCATCGGCGCGGGGTCTCCGGGACCATTGGATATAAAATAACCATCGGGGTTAAACGCTTTTACTTCTGCCAGTGGCGTTTTTGCCGGAAATACTTTTACAAAAGCACCCCGCTCCACCATACAGTTCACAATGTTCTTCTTGATCCCGTAATCCATTACGGCAATACGCAAAGTGCTGCTGGCATCACCTGCTTCATAAGAGGTTGTAGTAGAAACATGACTGGCAAGCTCCAGCCCATCCATAGAAGGCACTTTGGCCAACTGCTTTTTCAATGCTTCAATATCGGTAGTGGCAGAGGAGATAATGCAGTTCATGGCCCCCTGTTTGCGTACATGCTCTACTAGGGCACGGGTATCCACGCCTTCAATACAAACTATGTTTTGCTGCTTCAGGTATTCATCCATATTGCCATTGGCCATTTTGCGGCTAAACTGCTCTTCCAGGTTGCGGCCAATCAGTCCTTTAATCTTTACAGTTTCAGACTCTGTATCGCTGTCCTTAACACCGTAATTGCCCACATGTGCGTTGTTCATGATTAGCACTTGTCCGTAGTAACTGGGGTCTGTAAATACTTCCTGGTAGCCTGTCATACCGGTATTAAAACAAATCTCGCCGGTGGTAGTACCAATGGTTCCAAATGCCTTTCCGTAATGTACCGAGCCATCTGCCAGCACCAGTACCGCGTTTTGTTGTTGGGTTGTAGCCATGCGTAGTTTAAAAGTTTTGCAAAGAAAAGTAAATTAAATGTGACAAATGTGCTTATGTGAAAAATGTGGAAATCTGGACTTTCGATTTTATGGTTACGGAGGTAACGGAGGCTTTCACGGAGGTAAGGGAGGCTTTTGTACGATGCAAGCGAATCCTGCCATCTTTAAATCCTATAAACCTTAGTTCAGACGGCACAAAAAAAGCGGAACCATTAACTGGTTCCGCTTTGTATAAAAGATGCGTTTCAAATTATGCTTCTGTTTTATCGTCTGCTGAAGCGGCGTCTGCAGGTGCATCGGCTTTCTTCTTGCTGGCACCACGACGTGTTCTCTTGGCGGGTTCTGCCTTGGTTTCAACGCCTTTACCGTAAATCAGGTTAAAGTCAACCAGCTCTATCATGGCTGTTTCAGCATTGTCGCCCGCACGTTTACCCAGTTTAATAATACGGGTATAACCACCGGGACGGCCAGCTACTTTCTCGCTGATAGTGCTGAACAATTCAGTAACTGCTTCTTTATCCTGCAGATAGCTAAACACAGTACGACGCTGGTGCGTTGTGTTTTCCTTTGCTTTTGTAATCAGTGGCTCTACATAAGTTCTTAAAGCCTTGGCTTTGGCCAATGTAGTTACAATTTTCTTGTGTTTAATAAGCGCAATAGCAAGATTGCTGAGCAAGGCTTTTCTGTGCGATGCTGTTCTGCTGAGGTTTTTAATTTTGTCTCCGTGACGCATGACGTTTAATTTTTGTTTCCTTCACACCGTGTCAGGAATTGTGAAGGCTATTGTGATAAATATGCTAATGTGATGAATGTGGAAATGAAAAAAGGCGGCGCAATGAATTTTCACATTACCCCATTTTCACATTCCCACATTGGTATTTAAAGATCGTCTTTATCTAATCCGAGTTTGCTCAGGTCCATTCCAAAATGCAAACCTCTTTCGCCCAAAACCTGTTCAATTTCTGCCAGTGATTTCTGACCGAAGTTGCGGAATTTCATCAGGTCTTCCTGCTCGTACTGCACCAGTTCGCTCAATGAATTGATCTTGGCAGCTTTCAGGCAATTGAATGCACGTACAGAAAGATCCAGGTCTTCCAGCGGTGTTTTCAATACTTTTCTCAGTTGTAAAGTTTGTTCGTCTACCAGATCCTCTTTCTTCTCTTCCTTGTTATCAAAGGTGATGTTCTCATCTGTGATAATCATCAGGTGCTGAATCAGGATGCGGGAAGCCTGTTTAACGGCTTCTTCCGGGTGAATGGTACCATCGGTAGAAACTTCCATGATGAGTTTCTCGTAATCCGTGCGTTGTTCAACACGGGTATTCTCAATGGTATATTTAACATTCTTAATCGGCGTGTAGATAGAGTCGATGGCAATATAACCCAATGGGGCTTCTTTTGCCTTGTTGTCTTCTGCGGGTACATAACCACGTCCCTTACCAATGGTCAGTTCAATATCCAGTTTGGCAGAAGAATCCATGGTGCAGATCAGCAGATCAGGGTTCATAATCTGGAAACTCTGGGTGTTTTCCTGGATCATGCCTGAAGTAAATTCTGTTCTGCCTTTAATATGCAGTGTTATCTTTTCATTTGACACATCGTGATCCACTGTTTTCTTGAAACGAACCTGCTTCAGGTTAAGGATGATTTCAGTAACATCTTCTGTTACACCCTTAATGGTTGCAAATTCATGCTCTACCCCTTCAATCCTGATACCCACAATCGCATATCCTTCCAGTGAGCTTAATAACACCCTGCGCAAAGCGTTACCAACGGTTACTGCGTAACCAGGCTCTAACGGACGGAACTCAAATTGAGCTTCAAAATCATTTGCTTTCTGCAGAACAATTTTGTCAGGTTTCTGAAAATTTAAAATTGCCATATTTGAAATTTCAAGTTTTTAATTTGTTAACCAGCACCAGAATCAATTCTATTTTGTGGAGCCTGCCCCGCGTTTGATGCGGGGTCGCACACTTCAACTGTCTTTCTTTTTCTGATCTTCAGCCTTTGTGTACAAATCCCAAATGATTACTTGGAATACAACTCAACAATCAATTGCTCCTTAATGTTCTCCGGTACGCTTTCACGCTCAGGATAAGCAATAAAAGTTCCTTCCAGGTTGGTTTCATTCCAGTCAATCCAGTTAAACTTAGGATTCTTTCCTTTTACCTGGCTGGTAATACCTGCCAATCCCTGTGTTTTTTGTTTCAGACCGATTACATCGCCGGCTTTCAGCTGAAAAGAAGGCGTGTTTACCACGTCTCCATTTACAGTGATGTGCTTATGGCTCACCAGCTGGCGTGCTGCAGGGCGTGAAGGCGCAATACCTAAACGGAATACAGTGTTGTCCAAACGGGCTTCCAGTAATTTTATCAGGTTTTCACCGGTTACGCCTTTGCGGCGAACGGCTTCTTCAAAAGTTTTGCGGAATTGTTTCTCCAGTACACCATAAGTATACTTGGCTTTTTGTTTTTCACGCAGCTGCAGTGCGTACTCACCCATGGTTTTGCGCTTGCGTTTTTCGCCATGCTGACCGGGAGGATTGCTGTTTTTGTTCAGCCATTTACCATTGCCTAAAATAGGCTCTCCAAAAATGCGGGAAATTTTGGTCTTTGGACCAGTGTAACGTGCCATAATTGTTTAATTGATTTTTTAATGACGGCACACAATCCGTAAAAATCTAAAATTAATTGTGTACCCGGTTTATAATTGCTGCTGTCTGATGCGCTGATGTCTGATTTCGAAAAATCAGACATCAGACATAATAAAATCAGCCTATTTTATACTCTTCTTTTCTTGGGCGGGCGGCAACCATTGTGCGGTAACGGTGTAACGTCTTTTATCTGCACAATTTCAATACCCGATTGCGCCAGTGCACGGATAGCACCTTCGCGGCCGGAACCAGGTCCTTTCACATATACATCCACTCTTTTCAGGCCCGCGTCCATGGCTGTTTTAGCAGCATCAGAAGATGCCATCTGGGCTGCATAGGGAGTGTTCTTTTTAGAACCCCTGAAACCCATTTTACCCGCAGAAGACCAGGAAATGATCTGGCCCTGTTTGTTGGTTAAACTAACAATAAGGTTGTTGAAACTTGCTGAGATGTGAGCATCGCCGTATGCTTCTACTTTTACTACCCTTTTTTTGGTAGAAGTTTTTACCGCTGAAGCCTGCTGTGTTGCTTTTGCCATTGTACTTAGGTAATCTTTTATTGTTTTTAAAATTCCCTGCAAAACTGCAAAGAACCCAAACCAATTCTCCACCTGCACCGGGTATCCGCAATTGGTTTAGTAAATAATTGGTGCTATAAAGAAAGCTATTAGCTATAAGCCGTTAACTGTTCGTAAAAAACTAATCGTTAAAGGCTAACCGTTAAAGGCTATTTCTTCGCTACTTTCTTCTTGCCGGCAACGGTCTTACGTTTGCCTTTACGTGTACGGCTGTTGGTACGGGTGCGTTGTCCGCGAACAGGTAACCCTTTACGATGGCGCAAACCACGGTAACAGGCGATGTCCAGCAAACGTTTGATACTCATCTGCACTTCAGAACGCAACTGTCCTTCTACTTTAAACTCATTGGTAATGATGTTACGGATGGCAGTCAGCTCATCATCATTCCACTGGTTCACTTTTTTATTTACATCAATACCAGCTTTGCCTAAAATATATTTGGCAGTAGATAGACCAATGCCGAAGATATAGGTCAGCCCTATTTCTCCACGTTTGGTTTTTGGTAAGTCAACACCGGCAATACGAGCCATATTCTTTGTTTGATTTTTTAATTACTTGAGTTTGAAGCCTGCACCTTGCGCTTAGGGCTCTAAGCAAACAGCTCAAAGCTTACAGCCAATGGCTTATAGCTGATTATCCCTGGCGTTGTTTAAAACGGGGGTTCTTTTTGTTGATAACATACAACTTGCCTTTTCTCCGCACAATCTTGCAATCAACACTGCGCTTTTTGATGGATGCCCTTACTTTCATTTTTTTAAGCTTTTAGCTTTCAGCGGTTAGCTGTTAGCAGTTCAAACTGACTTTTACTTTGTATCTAATAGCTAGTAGCTAAAGGCTAACAGCTTCTTATTTGTACCTGAAAATAATTCTGCCCCTGCTCAAATCATACGGACTCATTTCCACACCTACTTTATCACCCGGCAGAATGCGTATGTAATTCATTCTCATCTTCCCTGAAATAGTGGCCAGAATCTCGTGGCCATTCTCCAGTTTCACCTTGAACATAGCATTGCTAAGTGCTTCTATAATAACGCCGTCCTGTTTAATAAGTGCCTGTTTTGCCATATTTTTTGGGTGTGCAAAGATAGGAGAAGCTACCGGAATAAAGAAAAAAATGGGGAAATTTTCCACATTTTTGTGGAAAACTGCCCCTTTATTCATAACTGATCGGTTAAAATCCGCTAAACTAGCCTTTGTGGTGCCGTTTCGTCAACAATATTGTTTCGGGGCCCAAAGGACGTCCCCATCGTACACAGTTAGTCTTCGTTCAGCTCTACTTTGGTCATCTGGTAATAATGGTTTTGAAGCTCGTGCACTGCAATAGGCTGTTTTATATGACGCCGATCCTCGCGGTACCAGATTTCAAAATCGGAAAAACCCTTCTCTTTGGAAAGCAATATCCGGAAAGCCCCCTTCATATATTTAATGGTCCCGTTTTCCTCTTGTTTTTCAAAATGCAGTTTATGCAGCTGCGCATCATCCAGTACTATCGGGTGCAGGTGCTCCGGTGTAAACCAAAATTGCTGCACATCGGTCTCCACACATACTTCCTTTTCCTCGCGGTTGAGCTCCTTTACGATCCCCTCCCATTGTTTTTCTTCATAATCGGCCAAAACAATATCGCCTGGTTTTAATTCAGAAAATTTAATCATATGGCTTGTTTTTATTTCCTGAAATTTACGAAAACTAAGAGAACAAGGAGAAAAAGCCAAGAGAAAAAAGAGAAAAAGAGCCCTTTTTTTGATCTGGCGGAAAAAGACCGGGAGAAAACCAGTTTTTTTTACACTGCCCAACGGAGGAAAAGTGGATACAGGCTTACCCTTTGGCTTATAATCATGGTAAACCATTCAACCCCCTTTTTCCTGCGAACTTTTTGCACTGCTTAAAACCCTTTTCTCCTTGTTCCCGCAGCACATATAATTTTGCCCTCTTTTTCTCTTTCAACCCCTAAGCTATGCACACTGCCGGTCTGCTTTGCATCAAAGACAAAAAACTGTTGCTGGCCTTCAGCAAAAACAAGCAATGCTTTTATTTACCTGGTGGCAAACTGGATGCAGGTGAAACCGCCCGGCAGGCCCTTTGCCGCGAGATTGCAGAAGAATTAAATGTGCAGCTCAGCGAAACGGACCTGGTCTTTTACACCCATATCTCGGCCCCTGCTTTTGGAGAATCCGCCGGCATTGTGATGGAGCAGGATTGCTTTTTGCTGCTGCGCGATATACAGCCCCGGGCCGCTGCCGAAATTGGTGAACTGCGTTACTTTTCATTACAAGATTACCTGCAGCAAAGCCAACAGGCGCCAGGCGCAGTTACCATTTTACAAATTCTTACCAATGCCGGTTTGCTGAGCTGCTGAAGAGCCCTTTCGGCAGCGCCCCATTGTACGGCATACCCTATATTCGCGCAATATATATGACACGTATCGGACTCATATCAGACACACACGGCTACCTGGATGAAAATGTTTTTGCCCATTTTAAGCAATGCGATGAAATATGGCATGCGGGCGACTTTGGAGACCTCGCAATAGCCAATACACTCGAACAGAAAACCGGCCTGCCGGTAAAAGGCGTTTATGGCAATATTGATGGCAATGATGTAAGGACGGTTTATCCAGAACAACTGCTGTTTATGTGCAGTGAAGTAAAAGTAATGATGCGCCATATCGGGGGATCGCCGCCGCGCTACAACCCGGAAACAAAAAAAGAACTGTTGCTAAACCGGCCGCAATTGTTCATCAGCGGCCATTCGCATATCTTAAAAGTAATGTTTGACGAACAAATCAATTGCCTTCACATGAACCCCGGGGCAGCTGGCAAACATGGCTGGCATAAAATGCGCACCATTATCCGTTTTGTAATCGATGGCAAAAACATGAAAGATTGTGAAGTAATTGAATTGGGGAAACGGTAAGAAGTTGTAAGTCTTAAGTTTTATGTAGCTGGTAGCACAAGCCCCAACTCTTTTTACATACAGAAAATGCTGCAATGAGATGACCTGTTAAAATCAGTTTTACAAACTAATTTACAACCTATCACTTAAACCCTCCTACTTTAATGCATGCCCGGAAAAATGGGACGGCCAACAATTTGCCGGAAAGGCCATGGAACGGTTACCAGTATTACCAGCAATGCGATAAGAAAATACCAAAATGCTTTTTTGAATTTGGTTTCGTCGCTCACTACTTTCTTAGCCATGCCATAGCCAAGGGTAATTAAAATGATTGCGATTATCATTCCGGTTGGGTGTTCTACCCAAAAAAAACGAAAAAATTTATCCTTCATTACACTGGTGCCTTCGGGTAAACTGGTTACAAATACGCCATACCTGCCAAACAACCACTGGTACAAGCCAATCAGTAAGGTGGTATGTGCTGCAATCATGGTAAACAACCATGTTTTTTTATCCCCGGGTGTAAATGTTCTTTTTTGCTGCCAGCCAGTATAGCTTTTAACAATCGACAACAATAAGAGTATGATGACAACCCAACGTAATAAATTGTGCAGGTGAATGAGGCCTGTTTGCATATTTGTGTATTTGTGGCAAATCTAAAATCTGAATGTGTAAACGCGAAATCTTATTCTACCCAATCGGCTATAAATACATTGGTATCGTGCGTGCCGCCATTGTTGCGGTTGCTGCAGAATACTATTTTTTTACCATCCGGGCTAAACATGGGAAAAGCGTCAAAACCCTTATCCCTGCTCACCTTCTGCAGGTTGCTGCCGTCTTCGTTAATGGTATAAAGGTTAAATGGAAACCCGCGTTTGTATTCCTGGTTGGAAGCAAAAATAATGCGTTTGCTATCGGGCAAAAACGCAGGTGCCCAGTTGGCCTGGCCAAAAGAGGTAACCTGGTGCGCATTGCTGCCATCGGCATTGGCTACCCATATTTCCATGTTAGTAGGCGCCACTAAATTCTCGGCTAAAAAATCCTTGTATTCTTTTATTTCTTCGGGCGTTTTGGGTGTGGAAGCCCGCCATATCAATTTCTTGCCGTCGGGGCTAAACCATGCACCACCATCATAACCCAGGTGATTGGTAACGCGTTTTACTTTTAAAGTTTTTAAATCCATGATGTATAATTCAAGATCGCCGTCCCGTACTGAAGTAAACACCATCTTCTTTCCATCGGGCGACAAAGTGCCTTCTGCATCATAGCCAGGGGTATTGGTGAGTTGCTTCACAATTTTGCCATCCAGGCCGGCCATAAAAATATCAAAGCTGGCAAACAGTGGCCAGATGTATTTGTTGCCGTATTTTTTTCGATCGGGTACCGGCGGGCAGCTATCGGCGCCTAAATGGGTAGAGGCATAAATTACATGCTTCCCATCGCCGGTAAAAAAACCACAGGTGGTACGCCCCTTGCCACTGCTTATCATTTTGTAAGTAAACTTTTCGCCTGGTGCCGGCACTTTACCAATAAATTCCTGGTCGCAGGTTAACCCCTCTTTTGGATTGGTGCGCTGAAAGATGATGTACTTACTGTCTGCGCTGAAATAAGCTTCGGCATTATCGCCGCCAAAAGTCAGCTGCTGAATATTTTTAAAATGATGTTCATCTGGATAAAGTACTGTGTCTGCCAAATTCCTGGGTCCGGGTGCAACCGTAGATATTTTCACAAATGACAGGATCATGGCTCCAAAAAGCAACAAAACCGTATTAACAAAGATTCGCTTTCTTTTCATTGTATTTTTTTAAGTCCGATAAAGATATTGGCAAACCATTTATAAAATTGTAAAAATATTGTCATAAACAAATTCTCAAAATCGGTTAGATTTGTTTTATGAAGCGCATCAGGTTTTATACAATTTGCATCGCAACAATGTTCTTAGGGGGCTGCGGTCTTGCGGGCGATAAGTCTGTAAACGGTTTCGACGAAATACTACAGCAAACTGCTTTTAAACCCATCAGCGATAGTATTGAGAAAAGCCCTTCGGATGCCGGTCTTTTACTTCGCCGTGCCGAATTGCTGACACAGAACAACCAGCACGATGTAGCCTACTATGACTATAAAAAAAGCTGGGAACTGAAGCCTTCCGAAAACACGGCCGTGCTCTTTACTTCCAATCTTTTTTTAACCGGACGCAGCAAAGACGCGGTGGATCTGCTGAAAAAATGCATGCAACTGTATCCCGGCGGTACAGAATTCATGCGCCGGCTGGGAGAAGCCTATACACAAACCGGAAATCCCAAGGCGGCCCTGGCCCTTTATGACGAATTGCTGCAAAAAGACAGCAGTAATTTTGAAGCCCTGTACGAAAAAGGCATGCTGTACACACAATTGAAGGATACCGCCAGCGCCATTGCCATTCTTGAAAAATCTTACCGCCTGCAACCCGTACTGCAAAACGGGCTGGCACTGGCTAACCTGTATGCAGAAACGAAAAACAGCAAAGTGATTTCTTTGTGTGATGCGCTGCAACAACGGGATACCGCCCGCGATTTTGTGGATCCCTTATTTTTAAAAGGCGTTTACTATTCCAATATCAAAGATTACCCCAAAGCCATGGCGATTTTTGATGAGGCCATAAACCGCGACTGGCGTTTTATTGAACCGTATATTGAAAAAGGCATCATTCTTTTTGACCAGAAAAATTATGATGAGGCGTTGAAGACCTTCCAGTTTGCTACTAATATATCTTATACCAATGCCGACAACTATTACTGGATGGGCCGTTGTTACGAGGCCATTGGCAAGAGAGAAGAAGCCATTGATTACTACTACAAGGCACTTACATTTGACAAAGATTTTAAAGAAGCCCGGCAAGCCGTGGGCCGGCTGAAAAACACCAATAAGTAATTTTAAAAAAAATACTGCCCGCTTAATCTTTAACCAAACAATATGGCCATTATAGCACCGTCTTTATTAGCCGCTGATTTTTTACACCTGCAGGCCGCCTGCAACATGCTCAATGACAGTGAAGCCGACTGGTTTCACCTGGATGTAATGGATGGCGTATTTGTACCCAATATCAGTTATGGCATAGACATCATCCGCCAGATTGCCAGCACTACCAGCAAAACCTGCGATGTGCACCTGATGATAATGGAGCCCGGTAAATACGCAGAAGCATTTAAAAAAGCAGGCGCAAATAACTTAACCGTACACATAGAAGCCTGCCCGCATTTGCACCGGAATATTCAGCAAATAAGAGACCTGGGTATGCAGGCGGGCGTTGCCATCAACCCGCATACACCGGTAGAAAGCCTCAAAGAAATTTTGCAGGATATTGACATGGTGAACGTGATGAGTGTAAACCCTGGTTTCGGCGGCCAGTCATTTATTCCGCATACCATGCAAAAAATCAGGGACCTGAAAAAAATGATCATGGAAAGGGGATTGCATGTAAAGATTGAAGTAGACGGCGGCGTTACCGTTGAAAACGCCCACGGACTGCTGCATGCCGGGGCAGATGTACTGGTAGCAGGCAATACGGTTTTCAAATCCGCCAATCCTGCAGAAACCATACAGCGGCTGAAGCAGCTTTCCTGATGACGGACTGGTCTTCAATTCATGGTAAAACAATGTTGTTTTTTTGTCGCTATCATTCTTGGCTTGTGTACTTCATTTTCCTGCGGCAGCTACAATTGCGGACCAGCAGCAGGACTAACGGTGAACACCATTGGCTTTACCGCCGCTGAAAGAGATACCATCATACTGCGGAAATTTGTAAAAGGTTCCAATTTCTCGCAGATGATTGATACCACCCTCATAAATGTATCTTACAACCAATCCAATGATACGGCCACGGCCGGTTATTTTACCGATGCAGGAACGCTTAAAAGCAACTACGATTACCAGCTGTTTTTTCCGGTTATTCATAAACTGGTAAAGATTACCGACCTCAACGAGCCGCAGCAAAAAATGAAAAGAAGTCTCCTGTCAACCGACAAAACTTACTGCATCAATACCATCGTTTCATACACGCAGGATGGCATCAGCATCCCGGTATCCAATTACGACATTCGCATTTTCATACACCGGTAATCACCCGCTATGTCTAAAGATTTATTTTCTATCCAGGCCGATGCGTATGCCAGGTACCGCCCCAGCTATCCACCAGCGCTGATTGATTATCTGTTAAGTTTTACCAAGGCAAGACAACGGGCATGGGATTGCGCCACAGGCAATGGCCAGGCCGCGGTATTGCTGGCGCCCTATTTCGAAACAATTATAGCAACCGATACCAGCGAAAAACAATTGTCGCTCGCCGTTCCTGAAAGCAATATTGTTTACCAGGCTGCAAAGGCCGAACAGACTGGTTTTCCGGACAATCAGTTCGACCTGATAACTGTTGCGCAGGCCTACCACTGGTTTACTTTTGCTGCATTTGAAAAAGAAGCGAAGCGGGTTGCAAAACCGGGTTGCATTATTGCTGCGTGGTGCTACAATATACCGGCCACTCATTTTGAACCCCTTAACGGGTTGATCAAATCTTTTTATACAACAACCGTGGGGCCTTATTGGGATGCAGAGCGAAAATTCATTGACGATTGCTATCAAACCATTCCTTTTAATTTTGAGGAGCTGCCTTCAAAGCAATTTTCGATTGATGTTTTGTGGACCGAAGAAGCGCTTTCTGGCTATTTCAATTCCTGGAGCAGTGTGCAGCATTTCATTACCGCCAACAAGTACAACCCGGTGGATGCATTGAGGGCCCGGCTGTCTTCCGCCTGGCCTTCCGGCACCAAAGCCATGCCATTCAGTTTCCCTATTTTCCTCAGGATAGGGAGGATTGATAAAAATTGAAACGGTTTTATTGGCCGGGGCTGCAACCCGGGAAACGCAGCTAATGGATTCTCTTTCAAAACAAAAGCCCTATTTTCAGTAATATTGTGCTTGCTATTTCCGTTATAAAACCACAATGCCAAAGACCAAGCTACTTTTCGTTTCCTTCATTATTTTTTTACCTGCTTTTTTACTAGCGCAAAAAAAGTCGGCTTCCGTTTCGGGCAGGGTGCTGGATGAGAATGAAAATCCTTTGAGCAGGGTTAATATTATTATCCTTGGCCGCAATTCGGGCATCAGTACAACAGATTCAGGTGTATTCCAGATAAACGTTCCGGCCGAAAAGGCATTTGCACTGGTATTTTCGCATGCAGGCTATAAATCTGAACAAAAGAATTTTCTGCTCAACCAGGGCGAGGAAGAAAAAATAACGCTGCGCATGGAACCCGGCGCCAAAGAACTAAAGGAAGTTATCGTAACGGATCAACGGCAAAGACGAGAAGCCGGTCTTATTGCCATCAATCCCAAACAGGCCATCAATATCCCTTCGCCTGCCGGCGGCATAGAAAGCCTTATCAAAGTTTTTGTGGGTTCCAACAATGAGCTTACGTCAAGCTATTCAGTACGTGGGGGCAATTATGATGAGAACCTGATCTACGTAAACGATTTTGAAGTGTTTCGGCCTTATCTCGTACGAAGCGGACAGCAGGAAGGCCTGAGTTTTATCAACCCGGAAATGACACGCAGCGTAAACTTTTACAATGGCGGTTTCCAGGCAAGGTATGGCGATAAGATGAGCAGCGTGCTGGACATTCAATATAAAAAACCAAAACAGTTTGGCGGTTCAGCCTATATCAGTTTGCTGGAGCAGGGATTTCACCTCGAAGGCGTTGGCGCAAAAAATAAATTTACTTACCTGGTGGGCATGCGCAACAAAAGCAACCGCAACCTGCTGGCCAGCCAGGAAACAAAAGGCAACTACGTCCCTTCATCGGCCGACCTGCAGGCATTACTGACCTATCAGTTCAATAATAAATGGAGTGCAGAATTGCTCGGCAATTTCTCACAGACAAAATTTACGCTTATCCCCCAGTTTTCTCAGCAGACAGCCTCTGTTTTCTCGCCCTATTTTACGGCCAATCTTGGTTTGGATATTTTCTTTGACGGCAAAGAAGAAGACCGTTATAAAACCAATATGGTGGGGTTGTCTGTTAACCAGCAGGTGAGAAAAAACCTGAAACTGAAATGGATGGCCAGTTTTTTCCAGGACAACGAAAAAGAGTCACTGGATATAACAGGCGCCTATTTATTTGGCGAACGTGATTTTGATAAAAGCAAACCCACTTTTGGATTGATCGTTAACCCGCTGGGTGCCGGCGTTTTTCAAAACCATGCCCGCAACAAACTGAATATTGATGTATGGAATATCAGCCACAAAGGTTACTACGATAAAGGCCGCCATGCCCTGCAATGGGGCGTTAGTGCAGACCGGCAAACCATCAATGACAAACTGAATGAGTGGCAATACCAGGATTCTGCCGGCTTTTCATTGCCCTACAATCCTTCGCAGCTTTCATTGTACAGTGTATTAAAATCCAGCGCAGATTTAACCATCAACCGCTTTAGTGGATTTGTTCAGGACAATATAGCCTTCCGTGATTCTTCTGATTTTATTTTGCAGGTGGGTGCCCGTTTTAATTACAACGATTTGAACAAAGAGTTCCTGGTATCTCCGCGTGCCGGTTTTTCCTGGAAACCATCGGCCTGGAAAAAAGATGTGGTGTTCCGTGGTGCTGCAGGTATTTACGACCAGCCCCCATTTTACCGCGAGCTGAGGCGATCTGATGGCAGCGTAAACACGCAATTGAAAGCACAAAAAAGCTGGCAGGTAAGCGGCGGCTTTGATTACAGTTTTGAAGGCTGGAATGGCCGGCCGATGCGCTTTACTACGGAAGCCTATTACAAAGGTATGCACGATGTAGTGCCCTATGATATTGACAACGTGCGTCTCCGTTATTTCGGTGAAAATAGCGCAAAGGCCTATGCAGCGGGTATTGAAATGCGCCTGTTTGGAGAGCTGGTAAAAGATGCTGAAAGCTGGATCAGTTTTGGCATTATGAATACCAAAGAAAAAATTGCCGGCGCCACATTTTACAATTACAAACTCGACTCGCTGAACCAGCCCACCGACAGCAGCTTAACACAACAGGGCTGGGTAAGGCGGCCAACCGACAGGCTGCTGACTTTTGGCATGTTTTTCCAGGATTATCTTTCTACCAATAAAAATTTTAAAGTATACATCAACACCCTGTATGGCAGCAATCTTCCTTACAATATACCGGGTAGTGTAAAATACAGGAATGCATTAATCATCGATCCTTATATACGTGTTGACATTGGCTTCAGCGCACTGTTGCTCGACAGTGACCGTTCAAAACGCAGGAGCCATAGCCCCTTCAAAGAATTTGAAAATATCTGGGCTACCCTGGAAGTATTCAACCTGATTGACCGGGCCAATACCATTTCTTATTTACTCATTAAAGATTTTTCTAACACCACTTACAGTATCCCCAACCGGCTTACGCCAAGGTTGCTCAACCTAAAACTGGTGGCCAGGTTCTGAAAATTTGCAAAACAGTGTTTGCGCAAATACCGTATTTTTACTGAGTAAAAAATAAAGTATAAATACTTTTGTTTTTTAGTAAATTTACCTACATTTACGCGTCACATTATTGGTCCCTTTGCAATACAGTACGGACCAATATCCTGCTAATTTGTTGATCTCCCTTTAAGTCTGTTACTCATTATAAGCTGTTTTCTCTACCCCGGAAAACAACTGTGAAAACTACTTTGCAATGAAACTAAAGGTTATTGTAAACCCTAACCCATTTACGTCAGAACTGGCTGTTTTTATTCATTGCCATTTTACGATGAATGCCGTTGTACGATTATTGAACAATACCGGTATTGTTATCCGGATTTCTGGTTGTACGCTCAGTAAGGGCAGCAACAAGATCACCTTAGAAAACCTTGACCGGTATGCCACCGGCAATTACCTGCTGGAAGTGAAATTGCTCAATGGTGATTTACTGGAAACAGTTGGTCTGGTAAAGAATTAATCGCTCAGTTCATTATAACCCGCAAACCGTTTAGTCCGAACACCCTTCTTCATATGGTTTACACCATGCCGGGGGGCAGGCCAGCAGCCTGCCCTTTGCAATAAATACTCATTATTTTTGCAGCATGACAAAACTGAGCATCAATATCAACAAATTTGCCACCTTACGTAACAGTCGTGGCGGCAACAACCCCGACGTAGTAAAAGCAGCCATCGACGCGCAGATGTTTGGTGCAGATGGTGTAACAGTGCATCCCCGGCCCGATGAGCGTCACATTCGTTATGCAGACGTAAGGGCCATCAAAAAAATAATTACCACAGAGTTTAATATTGAAGGCAATTGCCGCGAGCAGAAGTTCATTGACCTGGTACTGGAAGTAAAACCCCAGCAGGTAACGCTGGTACCCGATGCCGGGAGTCAGCTAACATCCGATCATGGCTGGGATACCATTACCCATAAAGATTACCTCATTGAAATCATTGGTATTTTCAGGAAAGCAGGCATTCGCACCTCTATTTTCACAGACCCCGATATAAAAATGATTGAAGGTGCTGCAGCCACCGGTACCGACCGAATAGAGTTGTATACAGAAGGCTATGCCAGCCAATTTGCAGGGGGCAACCCGCAAGAGGCTGTTGCGCCTTATGTTGCGGCGGCAGAAAGAGCCGCAGCGCTGGGTTTGGGCATCAACGCCGGACATGATCTTGACCTTGACAATCTCCAGTATTTTGCCCGTCATATTACTGGCCTGGCTGAAGTATCCATCGGTCATGCCCTGGTTTGTGATGCATTGTACCTGGGTTATGAAAACGCTGTTCAGTTGTATAAACGCCAGCTACAATAGACTTGCTGCAAAACCCACGTGATTCTACCTATTTTCAAAAAAAAACGGTTATGCAGGATAAGATACTTAGGTCTGAAAAACAGCTGTTTACAGTTTTCCGGCTGACAATTACCCGTAATTTCCGAATATATATTCAGGAATACTTGCATTCGTAAAAATACCGTGCAATCTTTGTATTGGAAATAAAGTATTTACAAAATCATTCATCCGGCAATCCAGTTGAAAAACATTTGATCCCTACTTTAAAATGTTTTTATGTTGAAACGTACCCTAACCCCTGCCCTCTTGCTATTTGCATCATTGCTAAGCCATGCTGCGAATGAATCACCCGCATCGAAAGAAAAAAACAATGCAGATGCTGTTTCAAAAGAAGCTTCCAGCAAAAAAATTTCGGGTTTCAACTATACATTTAACATCGACAACAAAGTCAATAAGAACAACAGTATAGATTCTGTATTGGTAATACTCGATAAATTTGATCACTCCGGCGCAGGCATCGTAAAAAAAATATACTACCCCGATGCCAACAACCAAATTGTTATAGAAGGATTACCAACAGGAAGGTATTATGCAGATGTGTATGTGCTGGGCTTGTACAAAAAACACTTCTCATCTGTCATCAGGACCGTTAAATCGTCCAGGAAAAACAAAGCCAGGCTTCAGCTTGATTATGCAGATGCGTATCACCCTGGCAATGCCAGCATACCAGAAGAAAATATCCGGCTGTTTGCATACAACAAAAAATAGCAGCGGCCACGCTCACAAATAGTTCATACCCTCAAAGAATACCATTTTAATTCTGCAATCGCCCGCTACCTTTATTCTATTGTACTGCCGTCAATGCTGAAATTGCAACGCTTTGCCGCATTTGCTATTTTTGCACTTACGAATAATGATCTCCATTCAATTAATACCAATTACAGCTGCTATTCCCGGTGACATTAAAGATTTGTACGAAAATTCCTTCCCGTTGTATGAACGGCGCCCATGGCAAGAGCAGGAACTGCTGGTAAGGAATAACCGGCTTCAATTAATGTGGATTGAAGCAGCGCAACTATTTACAGGCTTTGTATTTTACTGGCAGCTGAACGATGGCATTTTTATAGAACATTTTGCCATTGAAACAAGCGCCAGGGGAAAAGGAACCGGCAGCCTTGTAATACGGAAGCTGGCTGACTTGTTTGCGGTGATTGTACTGGAAACAGCGCCGGTAGCAAAAGGCGAAGCAGCCGTTCGCAGAATCCGATTTTACGAGGCATTGGGTTTCCAAAAATTTCCATTCCCTTATCAGCAGCCCCCTTATTCTTCGGGTTTTCCGGCACAACCAATGCAACTGCTGGCCATTAACTGCGAAGTATCGGCTTCCGTTTTTGAAGCAAAACAAAAAGAGATCTACAAAAAAGTATACGGTATTAGTGAATGAATTGGATAATTCTCCGGCAAAATGCGGCCCATTACCTCAAATACCGGAAAAGCATCCAAATCATAGTTTACGGCCACTACCTTTGCTGCCAATGAAGAACAAAACGGGCCAGGTGCTCTTACACATTACCGGCTGCATTGCTTTTTTGTCGCTGCCGGTACTGCTATCGCCCGACGTGTCATGGAATTTTAAATTTTTAAAGCTTCCGCCTTTTCAGGAAGACTTTTTAAGCTATACCCTGCTGCTGCTTTTTTTTTACCTCAATTATTTCTGGTTGATTCCAGCACTTTATTTCAGGGAAAAATATCTTTATTACATTGCCGGCATCATTACCTGTTATGTGGTCATAGCATTGCTGCCTGATTTGCTGGTACCCGGCAATCATGGAACACCCACGGGTCCTCCGCCGGATCATTTTAATACAGCAATGCCCGGGGGGCCGCCGTCACATGTTATTCCACGCTTTGAGCACCTGTTTCAGTTTATAATTGTGCTGATTCTTTCCGCACTTATCCGAATCAATAACCGGCTGAAGCAATCAGAAAAAGAGAAAGTCAATGCAGAGCTTTCTTACCTCAAAGCGCAGATCAACCCGCATTTTCTTTTCAATACCCTTAACAGTATTTATTCATCGGCCATAGAAGAAAATGCTGACAATACAGCTTCGGCTGTTGTGAAACTTTCAGGTATGATGCGCTATGTTATCAGCGAAGCGCACCATGACTACGTATCGCTGGAAAAAGAAATTGCGTACATAACCGATTACATTGCCCTGCAAAAAATAAGGCTGGGCGATACGGTGCAGGTAAATTACCAGGTAAGCGGAAATGCAACTGGCAAAAAAATTGCCCCGCTGGTTTTAATTTCCTTTATAGAAAATGCGTTCAAGCATGGTGTAAACCCCGAAGAAAAATCGGCTATCGCAACAGATATCCGGATTACGGCACAGCATTTACAACTGCTGGTCATCAATTCAAAAGTAAAAACGGTTAACAGCGATGACCGTTCAACCAGTATCGGTATTGAAAATACCAGGAACCGGCTGCAACTGCTTTATCCGGCCAAACACGAGCTGGTTATAAAAGAAGATGCAAAAGAATTTATAGTATCGCTAAAAATTAACCTGCAATGATAAAAGCCATTGCCATAGACGATGAGCCACCTGCGCTAAAAGTAATTGAAAACTTTTGCGGCAGAATAGATAACCTGTTGCTGGAAAAAACATTTACCATGCCCGCCGAGGCGCTGAAGCACCTGCGCAAATTCCCGGTTGACCTGTTGTTCCTGGACATACAAATGCCTTCTATCAATGGCCTGGATTTTTACAAATCGGTAAAGCAGGATACCATGGTTATTTTCACTACGGCTTTCAGCGAATATGCAGTAGAAGGTTTTAATGTAAGTGCGGTTGACTACCTGTTGAAACCGTTTACGTTTGCCCGTTTTCAGCAGGCTGTTGCCAAAGCAGAAGAATATTACAACTATAAAAAACAAGGCAACACTGAAACCCCCAAACACCTTTTTATCCGTGCAGATTACAGCCTGCTGAAAATTGCGCTTACAGATATTGTTTATATTGAGGGGCTGGATGATTACCTGAAAATACAGCTTGCCAATGGTCACCCGGTAGTAGCCAGGATGACCATGAAAGCCATTCTTGAAAAACTGCCACCCAATGATTTTATACGGGTACACCGCTCCTATATTGTACCTTTTGGCCGCATAGAAAGCTACCGCAATAAAATGATCAATATTGCCGGCACATCCCTGCCAACAGGCAGCAGTTACGAGGAGAATTTCTTAAAACGCTTTAACAAATAGGCATCAATTCCGCAGCATTGGCATACTTCACCGCATTTGTATTTTTTTCTACTGCGTTTTTATAATTTTTGTACGGTAATTGATTTTACAGGTGTACCATGAATAGAACACTACCCTGTAACAATGCTCCTTCTTTATCACCAAAAACGCAAACAGTATGGAACAATCCAGAAAAAAATTCCTGAAACATTTTCTAATTGGTGCTACAACAGTACCCTTGATTATGGAAGCCTGTAAAAAAGATTCTGTTACTTCTACCAGCACCACCACAACTACCACTGGCAGCAATTCGGGCTCCTGTACCACTACACCCACTGAGACATCCGGGCCTTTCCCCACCATTACGCCATCCTCACTGGTTCGATCTGATATCCGGCTCGACAGGACCGGTGTTGCTTTTACAATCAATATAACCATACAAAATAAAAACAATAGCTGTGCCTCCTTATCCGGCGCCATTGTAGACATCTGGCATTGCGATAAGGACGGCTACTATTCTGAATACGGCGGCACGGGTATGCAAACAGTTGACTATACTGCGGTACATTTTCTAAGGGGCCGGCAAACCACCAACAGCAGTGGACTGGTATCTTTTACTTCCATATTTCCCGGCTGGTATTCCGGAAGAGCCACGCACGTGCATGTGCATATTTACAATACGGCAGGCACCTCTTTGCTGATTACGCAAATTGCCTTTCCGGAGGGCACCAGCAGCGCAGTGGCTACAGTAAATGCGAGTACGGCAAACGGTTATACCAAGGGAATGAACGGCTATACTTACAATGCAGCCGACAGTATATTTTCCGATGATACCACCGGTGCAGAAACAGGAACTGTTACAGGCAGTGTTGCCGCGGGTTATATACTTGCACAGACTATCAATGTATCCGCTTAATGTATTCAATATCCATCACTATAAATCCCGGGCTGTCGCAGAAATGATACTGCTGCAGTAAGACAATTTAACCAGGCACACAGAGCATTAAAGCACGGCCTGCAATTGTATATTTTTGAGACAGCCCTAATTTTTTCACGATGCCAAAAAGAATTATCCGCCTTTGCTACCGAAAAATAATTGACAATACTGCGCAGGCGGTATGGGATAAATATGTGTATGATAGCAGCTATACAGAATTTTTGTTACAGGCACAGTTTTATAACCAGGGCGGAAAATACAATCGCTTAAGTGAACTGCTGACAACTGCACCTGCGTCTGAAAAACTTCATTTTTTGGTCAGCGCGGCCGTAGTAGGCTACCTGCAGCAATTGGGCGAACAAATTCCGGATATCAGGGACAACCTGGGCAAACAGTTTCTGCGATTTAAGAATTACAGGTTTGAAATTATTGAATCAGATACAACCAACAAAAGCAACCATTGCGTAGCCATTCATTTTTTCAGCGAGCCACTTACCTGGCACGAAACTATTGGCAATTACCTGCTGCTATCGCAAATAAAGGAAAAACCCGCTGCAGATGGGGTGTTGACGCATTTGCTGCAGCTTCAGCCACAGCTCAGCATTTATTCACTGAAAGAAGACATGCTATGATACACCAGCAAGCAAAAATATTCCTGGCAGATCAGCGGGGCCTGAGCGAATCGGGCCTGTTCCAGCGCAGGTTTACATTCAATTTCGGGTGCTATTATAACGAGAACAAGTTTGCTTTTGGCGAAGTATATGCGCTGAATGATGATATCCTGGCCGGCGGAGCCAGTATTCAATCGCCGGTAGAAAAGGATGCCTGCCTTATCATCATTCCGGTGGCAGGTGCTGTTTGTTACAAAGACAGCCTGGAAAACGAATACCTGGTGGCAGCTGGTCAATCACTACTGGTAAAAGCAGCCGAAGCGCAGGTGACAACCATCAGCAATCCTTTTAGCACTGAATTTGTAAATTTAATACAGCTATTCATTAGGGTACCAGCCACAACAAAAGCCAGCGGACCGCTATTGTACAACTTTGCCGATGTAAATGAAAACCTGAACAGCCTGGTAATTGCCATTGCTGAAAATATGCAACAGGAACCGACGTTTGTGGTTTCCATTGGTAAATTTTCCGGAAGGGGTGAAACTGTTTACCAGCAAAAATTTCACCCTGCCAACCTATTTATTTTTGTTATAGAAGGTGCATTTGAAGTGGAAGGCAGATTGTTGCACGCGAGAGATGGCCTTGCATTGTGGCAAACCAGTCAGCTTGAAATGGAAGCCTTAAGCAACGACGCAATATTAATGGTCATCGAAATGCCAGCCAGTGCAACCGCACCATAAAATATCATTCCCTTTCATAGTGGAAAGTATTGCCGTCCAGCAAGGGATGTTTTCCGATTAATCCTTTTCCGGCAATTTGCAGTGTAAAATCCTGGAAGAATACTTCGGCAATCCATGGCTCCAGTCTGAATTCAAAATAATTATGGTCTTTGTTTAGGGCAAACACCGATTCCCTGTCGGGACAAAGCCTGAATAAAAGGCCAATTTCAGTAGCATTTTTTTGGGGAAATGTTATTTCGCCATGGCTGTCAGTGCTCTTCTGCAAAATACCCGAAGGGGTTTTGAGCGTAACATCGGAATAAGAAAGGATCATCGTGTTCCTATCCACCATTTTAATAACTGTTGTATTTCCGGGAATGGCTTTACTGCTCAGCAGCGCATAATCTTTTGCAGGTCTTGTACCTATGCTGTTTAACACCAGTTTTCCTTCTCTCACAGTCCACTTTCCTTTTCCACCCCGGTCCAGTGCACCCTGCGAAAAGAAAAATTCAAAACCCGAATCTGGTTTCAACTCAAATACAGAGGCCGTTTCCATAACGCCTTTCAAAAAATATACCCCTGCTATGTCCATCTTATTTTGTTGTGCAATTAATGTATGCATACTGCTTAGAAAAACAAGCAACAGCAAAATCTGGCGGAAGCGACTGTTCATACGGTTTCTTTATTTTCCTAAAGTACAATAGTTACAGTAAACATTTCAAGCCTGCCCCCGGAATTAAGTTAACAGTTTCATGGCAATTTCAAAAAAAGGTCCGCCAGAAAATTCCAGCGGACCTTATGCAAACTATATTGATGGTGTTACATTCTATGATTTACCACCTGCCTCTTCCACGGTTATCTCGGTCATGTTCGTGTCTTTCATGTCCACGTCTGTCATTGTCGTAGTTGCGATCGTGATCAAAATCCCGGCCCCTGCCACGGTTGTCAAAACCTCCGTCGCGGCCCCTGTTGCGTTCATCATAACCACGGTTGCCATATCCATTGTAACCGCCACGACCGTAACCATCCCGGAAATCACGGATCACTACCTGGTCGCGCCTGAAACGGTAAGGTGCATACTGAATGCGGTGTTCATTGAAATGACACCAGGGGTCGCGTCCGTTCAACACTACTTTATAACCGGAATACAAATCATAATTGTCGCACCTGCCAGGCAATGATGCAGCAAAGATCCAACGACCCCGGTCAAAATAAACAAACTGCCTGCTTGGTACATTGTAATAGGCTTCCACATCGGGGAGGTAATAATTTTCCACATAGTCATAACCGGAAGGGCCCCATTCTGGTTGCACACCAATATTAATACTTGCGCTGAATTGTGCGCCGGCGGGTTTATACATTAAAAGACTGCCAGCTAAAATAGTACTAAGTAGAAGTATCTTTTTCATAATTGTAATTTTAATGGTAATATTCAAAACAGGTACCAGACTGGCCAAAAAATGTTATAGAAACGTAAAGAAAAAGGCGTTAAAAAATTTGTGAGTTTGTGATTAAACTTTTGCGAAAAGCAGGCTCTAAGCGCATTTTCGACAGGGTCCGTCTTTTTTCTCCGGGTAAGCCCCGGGCTGTATACAAATGACTATAGTTAACATGGCTGCAGGTTTCCATACTGCATCGCCACATGAAAACTTTTGCTGCTGAGGGTTCCAAATATTCCTTTCATCCTGCTTTTGCAGCTTTGGTACAATTCTGTTTACGGTGGCTGCTTTTATGGATTAGCTTCATATCCTCATTTTTCAACCAAAATTTACTGTTATGAAAAAATCATTTTCACTTTTAATGATTGCTGTGGCAATCACCTGTACAATGCCGCAGCTGCTGCAGGCGCAGCTTACTACACTGGCCAGCGGCGGCAACAAAAAAGCAGCTGTGAGCGAACGCATCGGGCTTACAGACATTACCATTCATTACGACCGGCCGGGTGTAAAAGGAAGAGAAGGACAAATATGGGGCAAACTGGTGCCCGTTGGTTATGCCGACCAGGGTTTTGGTACCTCCAAAGCAGCCCCCTGGCGGGCCGGTGCCAATGAAAACACGACTATGGAATTTTCAACCGATGTAAAAATTGAAGGGCAGTCACTGGCAGCCGGTAAGTATGGTTTTTTTATTGCTTACGATCCAGCCGAATGCACCCTTATTTTTTCAAAAAACAACAGTTCATGGGGAAGCTTTTATTACAACGACAAAGAAGATGTATTGCGTGTAAAAGTAAAACCAGTTGCCGCAGAAAAAAGCGTGGAATGGTTGAAATATGAATTTATGAACCAGGCTGAAAACAATGCAAGCATTGCGCTGGAATGGGAAAAACTCATCATCCCTTTTAAAGTGGAAGTGGACTATGTGAATGAGCAGATCGCTTCTTTCAGAAAGCAATTGCGCACACAAACAGGTTTTAACTGGGAGCCCTGGGACCAGGCTGCGCAATGGTGCCTGCAAAGAAATGTAAACCTCGACGAAGCATTGCTCTGGAGTGATTCCGCATCGGGCGGCAGTTTTGGCGGCTCCAATAGCTTCCAGGCCATGAGTACCAAGGCGCAAATCTTAACCAAACTAAACCGTAGCGCAGAAGCCGATGTTATTATGAAGAAAGCATTGCCTCTTGCAACAGTGCAGGAAGTTCACCAGTACGGCCGCTCCCTGATCGCCCAGAAAAAAACCAAAGAAGCTTTTGATATCTTTAAGATGAATTACGACAAGAACCCGGGTGTATTTACAACCAATGTTGGCATGGTAAGGGCGTATTCTGCCATTGGCAATTATAAGAAAGCGCTGGAACTTGCCCAGAAAGCATTGCCACAATCGGATGCTATTAACAAACCCAACCTGGAGCGCATGATTAAATTGCTGCAGGACGGTAAAGATGTAAATTAAACAGCACCGCTTAATAGTTTTCATTGATTCGCGAATGCTGTTTATACTGAATACGATGCATTGACAGGCAAGCATGCGTTTTGCGGATGAACATAAATAAAGCGGATACAAATACTGTATCCGCTTTATTTATGTTCAGGTAAGTTCTATTTTCATTCGTTGTGTCGTTTTAACGCTCGTCGGCGCTGGGTCCGTACATGCCCGGCACCGGCACATCCAGCAGGCGCAGGTACACGGAAAGCTGACCGCGGTGGTGTACAATATGCGCAAATACCATATTGCGCAGCATTACTTTTCGCGGCAATTCAAACATAAGGTGACCGTCTCTTTTAACCGTATATTTCGCATTCAAAACTTCGTCTGATGCGTTTTGCAGCGCAGCAATGGCCACAGTCTGCCGCTCTTCAAATACCTTTATAAGGGCCGCCCTGTTTTCATAGGTATTGCGTACCACCGGAATCGTTGCAAAATCAAATTCACCGGCATCCAGGGTTCGGTTAACCCACACCGGTATTTCGGCAATATGCGATGCCAGCCTGCCAATGGTCATTGATTTTTCATGTGGCTTCCAGTCAAACTTGCCTTCGGGTACTTTTTCAATCATTTTGCGGGTATTGATGGCTTCGTACTTTAATTCGGCAATCAGCGCTTCATTTTGTGACATAAGAAATGATTTATTTTTACAAAAACCGAAAATAAAAAAAACTCCGGCAATTTGCCGGAGTAAATAGTTTGAACTGAATTAAACCAGGATTGGGTTGCTTATCGTTTTACAAACTTGCCCAGCAACTGCACTTCTTTTCCAATAATCACTTCCACGATGTACAAACCAGCAGGCAGCCTGGTTACCACTACCGGCACATCTATCATTAGCTGGCTTTTATCAAATTGTTGTGTAATGAGTGGTATACCTGAAAGGCTGGTAATGCGCAACATACCCGAACCAGTACTGTCTGTTAAAATGCGCACATTTAAATTATCCGCGCATGGATTGGGGTACAGGGTTATTTTTTTGTTGTTGCGCATGGTGCTGATAACCGTCACTTTCATTGTGGAGGTTTCCTTGCGTCCGTAATTATCGGTAACAGTAAGCTGAAACACATACACACCCGGTTCAAGATTGGTAGCCGTAGTTTTGCTGAGCTCACTGTTTTTTATAAAGGCAGTAGTAGGTCCGGAGGTTTGCTGCCAGTGGTAATTGACTATATTGGTACCGCCTGTACTGAAAGACCCGCTGCCGTCCAGTATAGCATATCCGCCGGGAAAATTTATGGTGGTATCCTTACCCGCATTGGGCACCGACAACAATGCCTGGTTTACAGTGACCACAATAATATCCGTTCCACTCAGACCGCCACTGTTGGTAACCGTTAGTTGCAGCTGGTACACGCCTTCCGCCAGGTTACTAACGGTGGGTGTTGCGGTTGCTGCGCCTGCAATAGTAAATGCATCGGGGCCCGAAATTTTGGACCATGCATAACTTAATGCGCCGCCACCGGGCTGGTAAGAGCCACTGGCATCCAGCGTGGCGCTGTTTGCCGGTAAAACAATACTCAGGTCAGAACCTGCAGCCGCAACCGGCGCCGCCATTGCGCTCACATTGACGATCACGATGTCTTCAGCAGAAAGACCCTGCGTATTGGTAACTTTTAATTTTAACTGGTAGCTGCCCTGTGTAAGATTGCTTACAACGGGTGTAGCCGTATTGTCTCCGGTGATACTGAACGACCCTGGCCCTGACACCAGTGTCCAGGCGTAGGTAAGCGCACCACCGGCGGCATTGGATGACGCTGTGCCATCCAAAGTGGCAGTGTTTACCGGCAATGTAATATTAATATCAGCCCCGGCATTGGCTAACGGTGGTACCAGCGGCACGGTACTAACGGTAATGGTTACCTGGTCTTCTGCAGAAAGGCCCTGTATATTAGTAACCACCAGTTTTACCTGGTATACGCCTTCTGCCAGGTTGCTGATGGAAGGCGTAGCTGTATTTTCGCCGGTAATGGTAAAGGAAGCAGGGCCGGATACTTTTGTCCAGGCATAAGTTAAAGCCCCACCGGCGGGTGTAGTAGAAGCGCTGCCATTTAGTGTGCTGCTGTTGGCCGGCAAAACAAGGTTTACATCTGCCCCTGCGTTGGCAACTGGTACGGGTGCTGGTAACACCTGCACAGTTGCGATATCGGTGCTGCTAAGTCCGTCAGCATTGGTAACGGTCAGTTTAAACTGGTAGGTACCTTCTGTAAGATTGCCCACTGTTGGTGCAGCAGTTGTATCGCCTGTAATGGAATAAGAAGCAGGACCCGCATTTTTTGTCCATAAATATTTTAAAACACCGCCGGCGGGATTGCTGGAAGCGGCGCCGTTTAAAGCAGCACTGTTTACCGGAAGGGTAATAGTAGTTGTTCCCCCTGCATTGGCAACAGGTGGAAATACCGGCTTAGGTTTTACCAGCAGTGCAACAATGTCTTCATTGCTATGCCCCTGGTCATTGGTGACGGTGAGCTTTAACTGGTAAGTTCCTGCAACTAAATTTTTGAGAACAGGTGTTACAATATTGTCTGCCAGGAAAACAGCCGCAGAAGGGCCGGATACCTGCGTCCATTTATACGTCAATACGCCGCCGCCGGGATTGTAAGAGGCGGTACCATTCAACCGTATTGAATCTGTGGGCAGTTGCGTACTGGTATCCGCACCTGCGTTTGCAACCGGGTAAATAACGCCAGTCTGGTATTCATGTGCGCCCAGGTCAAACGCCATACCCTGTGGGCGGGCGATGCCGTCAATGTCGTCTGTTACAAGACTGCTAAGATTAAGGCCCCTGTCAATAGCAATCGAATTTACATTGAGCATACAAACAACATCGTCTGCAAGGCCCAGGTTGAGGTAGCTTGGGTTGTACAGGTTGTTGGAGGTATCGGGTATGCCAATATTCAATCCCTGGTAAACATAATTCCAGGTTGGATCATAAGGTTTATCACGCTGGATATTAAAACCAAGGTTGTTTTTTATTTCAATGGTTCCGCCTAAGAAATAATAGGTATCAATCATAGCACAACTCCAGTCATAGGCACTGAGGTTGCCGAATGTATTGTTGTAGATTTTGAAGTTAACATAATGCAGGTTTGGGTTAGAAGCCAAATCCTCTGCTTCTGTAGCTTTTGCTTCCACACCCGAGTATTTCATTGAATTGGTCATTACGTTGTCATACACATTGATTGCTCCAATATCATCCAGGCTAAAAGCGTGCAAACGCGTGCCGCTGCCCCAGTAATCATTGATATAGTTATGGTGCACATCGCCGTTTCCGTAGATATACACCATGCAGGAATGTTTGCGGTTGTTTATGCCCACGTGGGTGAACTTGTTGTGGTGTATATTGGCATTCACTACCTTATTGAGGTGAATCAAATCTTCCAGGGGAGCATTGCTGATATCACAATAACCTACTTCCAGTTTGCGTGTCATATTAATAACGCCATCTTCTAAAATGCGGTTGAAGGTGCCCACCTGCATAAAACTGGTAGCAAGATTGGTGGCGCTGAAGTGAAGGAATTTCAGATCGTAAAAAAGGCTGTTGCCGTTGTTGGTACCATCATATACATGTGCCTGGTTGCTGATGTAAATGGCGTAATCGGCTATATTGGCCATTTTAATGTAGCTGAAATAAACGCCCGACATATTTCCATCTATAGAAATACCCCTGATTAAATCGTGCATGTAAAAACCATAATCGATACCCGGGGTACCGTTTCCTTTGATTTCTACATTGCTGAGATTTGAAAACTGTGAAGAAGTTGGGTCTGTAAATTCAACAAGACCGCTGTTGATGATATAAATTTTATGACCGGCGCTGGCAGTAATATTCCTGAAATTCATCAGCTTATAGACACCCGGGTTAATAACCACGGTATCCTCATCCTGCAAATTGAGGGTTGCCTGCGCAGTAGGATAGTCTATAAATCCGCTGCCGGTGCCCACATAAATTTTTTTGCCTTGTGCAAAAAGCTGAACTGAAAAAGCCGCAAAAAGAAAAAAAAGTAAATAGAATTTACAGTTGGTAAATGTTTTCATTGCTGGATATAGATTGTA
>Ga0075026_100000100_pt1 | contig 28537 bp, 21 predicted proteins | sample Str012_2_FD_71392 | JGI IMG/M metagenome (GOLD analysis project Ga0075026, IMG submission 71392) | Freshwater sediment microbial communities in response to fracking from Pennsylvania, USA - Straight Creek_MetaG_SC_2012 | ecosystem: Environmental > Aquatic > Freshwater > Creek > Sediment... | reverse complement strand
CGCACGGTCGCCCGTGAGATCTGGCAGAACCTGCCCCGAGAGACCGGTACGGCCGACGCACGCCTCCGAGTCGGCCGCGTCGGGACTCGGGCGGACGGTGTGATGCTCACCTTGGCATCAACCGGGGTCAACCCGCGGGCGCACCCGGCCACGACCGGACGGTGCATGCCTGTGGTGCACGTTCTGCCGGACGCGAGCCAACGGGGCGAGGCCAAGGTCCGCGCGTTTCCTGGCTGCGTGTGCCAGGCCGCACATTCCACCTATCCGGGCGTGTCCAGATATCGATCTCGGCGGATCAGGCGTGATTCGAGGCCGACGCCGCACGGACGCTCGTCGCGGTCGCTTCCGCGTCTGTCAGCGCGGCCCCGAGGATCTCGACGGCGCTCGCGCCACTCCCGAGCGGACGGTCAAGGTCGGCGATGGGCCGTCCGATGACAAGGGCCTCGAGCCGACCGTAGGTCGCCAGGATCATGCGCACGAGGCGTTCGGCCTCGGTCGGCTCACGTCGGAGGATCGCCAACGTCTTGTCGACCTGGACCGTGTGCTCGCGGATGTGCGAGCCATATCGCCCCAACCGGAACCCGATCGACACGGGCGACCCGACCAGCGGGCAGCAATCTCCAGGGACGGCCCATCGAGCCCGGCGTTCGCGATGATCGAGGCATCCCCGATCGTGTCGAGCCTGGCGGCCACCTCGGCGGGCGATCCGGTCGCCAGCTCATCTTCGGTCGGTTCGGGCGGGAAGACGCTTTCCGGCGGACGTGCCGCGATGCCGACCGGGAGCGAATTCGCGAGGTACCAGGCGTTGCACCAGCTGTACGACAGCTGCCCGCCGAAGATGTGGCCCATCGTCTGGCGGACCGTCCATTCGCCGCGGCCCGGGTCGGCGTCCCACGTCTCCGCGGCGAGGCCGGCCAGGACGCCGCGGAGGTCCCAGCGCGCCTCGGTCATCGCCCCGAGCGCCGGCACGGCCGGACCGACGCCCCCGGCACCACCAGACCCACCGTCCCGACCGACGGCGATCTCCCCGATCGCGCGCTCCAGTCCCTCATGGATCGCATAAGACCCGCAACGGAGTTCCAGGTCGTCAGCTTCGGTCGGGCGCCAGCGCCACGATCCGTCGAGGGTGCCGTCGGGAACATGGATCAAGTCGGTCACGACCGGCGCCAGCGGCGCTCGCCCGGCCACCACAGCTGGGTGGATCGGGGTGGCTGGGACGGTCGCGAGGTCGGTCAGTGGGTCGATCACCGACCAAGCCTGGCGCCGGTCGGCTAGCATCTGTGCGATGACCGGCCGCGGACCCCATGATGCCCAGCCGGGTTACGCGCTACCCGTTTTCGACCGCCTTGCCCCGGCGCCGCCGCCCCGCGTCGTCGGCGACCGTATCGACCACCACACCGGGCCGGGCGACGTCGTCGCCGACCTGTTCGGTCGTGGTGGATGGGTGGCCCGGGCGGCCCTCGACCGGCAGCGCCGGACGGTCTCGCTCGAGGCCAGCCCGCTCAACCGGATGCTCGCCGAGGTCATCCTGCGACCGCCGGATGTGCGCCATCTCGACGCGGCGTTCCAGGGGCTGGCCGCCTCACCCCGTCGCGAATCGAGCCTCAAGGTGTCGATCGGGGACCTGTTCGCGACCCGCTGCGCGACCTGCGGCCGGACGCTCGTCATCGACGAGGTCATCTGGGCGGTGGACGACGAGGCGGGGATCGCCGGCCGGATGCGGCCGGTCGCCCGGCACTACCGCTGCTCCGTCTGCCGCGACCAGCGCGGCGGCTCGGAGCTCCGCCAGGCGCCGCTCGACGCCGATGATCTCAAGCGGGTCGCTGCCGATGTCGGTGCCGACGCGATGCGGGCCTCGCTCCTCACCCGCTTCCCTGCCATCGACGGAGCAGAGAACCTGCCGGATGAACTGCTCGACCTCCACACCGCCCGTCAGCTGGTAGGCCTCGGGGCCATCCTCGAGCGCATCGAAAGCGACCTGCGCGCTGCGCCGGTCATGGCCGCTCTGCGGCTGGCCCTGCTCCATACGATCCTGCCGACCAGCCGACTCGGCACAGGCCCCGGTCGGAACACCGCGCTCCGGGTCTCGTCCGGTCACGTTCGTCCGCACGGCGGCACGCAGTTCCGTGAACGCAATCCGTGGCTCGCATTCGAGGAAGCCTTCAGAAGCGTTCGCGGCTTCATCCAGCGTCTGGACACCGGCGCCCAGGGACCGATCCAGGCCCGGCTGGGCGAGGACCTGCGGAGCCTCGGCGAGGGGGCGGCGACAGCGTACCTGGGCTTGACCGGGTCGGCGGGCTTCGCCCGGCTGTACGACGACCCGCACGCTTATGGCCGCACGACAGAGACCCCGCGGATCCGTCTCGTCCTCGGCCAGCCGCCGATGCGCCTGAGCCTCGAGCGCCTGGCGGTCGCCTACCACTCGACATCCTGGGTCCTCGGCCGCGAGGCGGCTCTGCTGCTGCCGGTCGATGGGTTGGCGGGTGCGTCGCTCCGCGTGCCGTGGAGCCGGCAGGCGACGACCCTGGAGGACGCGCTTCGGGCGGTTGAGCCAGCGCTCGCGCGTGACGGGCGCGTCGTCCAGCTCGTGGACGGCGGTGCAGAGGCGATCATCGCGACGGTGGTCGGCGGGGCGGCGGCCGGCTTCCGGCTGCTCAGCGCCAGGCTCGCCGAGCCCGACGAGAACATCGTCTCGATCGTCGAACTGGTGCCGCCCGGTGGGCGCCTTCCACCTGGCGCGCGGACGCGGGCGAACGTTGGACTCGATCCTGTCCCGGGCGGGGCAGGCGACCCGGCTGTCGTCCCCAGCGTTCGTCTGTTCGCGCCACCCGAGCACGTGGACGACCGCCCGTTCTCGTCGGTGGATGCGGCCAGGGTCGTGCTCGAGACGGCGGTCGAGACGCTCCGCGCCCGGGGCGAGCCGGCAAGCCAGGAGAGACTCCTCGGCGAGATCCTGGTCGGACTCGATCGGGCGGGCCAGCTGCGTCGCCTCGCGATGTCCGACCTGGGCGAGTCGATCGACCGGGTCGAGCACCTCCAGGCGCTCATCCGCGACACCCTGGCTGCCGCCGCATCGCGCCACATCGTCGAGATCGAGCCGGGCCGATGGTGGCTGGCGGATCCCGACGACCTGGCTGCTGCCGCGGCGCCGCTGTCGGACCGGGTCGAGTGGGCGGTCTATAGCCTGCTGTCCACCGCCGGCCCCATCTCCGAGGCTGCCTTCCGCGACCGAATGGCGACGATGTTCACCGGCCACGACCTCGCCGATGACGCGCTCGTCCGGGCGTGCCTCGAGAGCTACCGCAGCCCAACCAGTCCACCCGACCGGATCGTCACCGGCGACGACCTCCTCCGGCGCAGCCAGGAGCACACCGACCTGCTCGCCACGATCGCCGCGGCCGGTCGTCGGCTGCGAATGAGGATCTGGATCGGCCAGCGCGAGCAGACGCGACGCCACGACGGCGGGCTGCTCGGCGACCTGCTCGAGCCAGGCGAACGACGCCTGTATCTCGGCGGGATCGGCCCGCCGGCAGAGGACCTCGCCGAGGTGGACGGCATCTGGTACGTCCGGAGCAAGGTCGCATTCCTGTTCGAGGTCGAATGGACCGCGATGCTCGGCGAGCCGCTGCTCCGCCGCCATGCCCGGATCCCGCCTGACGACGCCGTCATCCGGTTCCTCGTCATCGCTCCGGAGCGTGCCGATCTCGTCCGCTTCAAGATCGCCCGCTCGCCCTTGCTGCGCGCCGCGCTCGACTCCGGAACGTGGCACATCGTGACCTCGGACCGACTCCGGGAGTTCCTGTCACGCGACCCGCTCGACCTCGCCGACCTCGAGCCCTTTCTCGGTCTCGACCCGAGCATGGAACGCGGCAACGAGCAGATGCCGTTGTTCGACCGGTGAGTCGGGCGATTGCGACGCCCGGGCGGTAGGCTACGGGCCACAGCACCGTCCTCGGCGTCAGTGCGCCGCAAACCACAGGAGACCATCCGTGACCGATCCCGACCCTGACGCCGCGTCGGTCGACGCCCTCGCAGAACGATTCTGGGAGTCGATCCTGGCGTTGAACCCGACGACGGCGACGTTCTACGGCGACGAACGCTACGCTGATCGACTGGACGATCCGGGGCCGGCCGGGCGCGCGGCATCGCGCAGCCTGATGGAGCGGACTGCCGTCGAGGCGTCCGCGGTGCCGACCGATGGGCTGTCGACGGAGGACCGGATCACCCTGGACATGCTTCGGGTCATCGCGGATCTCCACATCGAGGAGGACGACCAGCACCTGTACCAGCTGCGCGTGGTGGACCAGATGGGCGGCCCGCAGCAGCTCCTTCCGCAGCTGACCCAATTCCAGCCGGCCGACAGCCCCGAGCGGTTGGAGGCATTCATCGCCCGCCTGCATGCCTACCCGGCGTTCATGGCCGCCAACTCCGAGATCCTTCGCGAGGGGCTCGGCAGTGGCCTGACCGCCCCGCGAATCGTCGCCGAGCGGACGATCGCGCAGATCGAGCGGATGCTCGCGATGCCGGCCGAGTCCGCGATCGTGCCGTCGATGGTCAACGTCGCCACCGAGGCTGACCGCGAGCGTGTTCGCGAGATCGTTCGCGACGTCGTCGTCCCGGCCGACCGTGCGTTCCTCGAGGCTCTGCACGGTGACTACTTCGCGGGCACCCGCGAGGATCCGGGCCTGTGGTCCGCGCCCGACGGCGAGACCCTGTACCGGACTGCGATCCGCAGCTGGACGACGCTCGATCTCGACCCCGACGATGTCCATCGGATCGGGCTCGAGGAGCTCGAGTCGATCGACGCCGAACGTCGCGTCATCGCACGCGGTGCCGGGTTCGGCGACGATACGGCGGCCTTCCGCGCCGCCCTCGACGTCGACCCCGCGAACCATCCGCGGACCAAGGGCGAGCTAGTGGCTCACGCGAGGGAGGACATCGACCGGGCGATGGCCGTCGCACCGCGCTACTTCGGCGTCCTGCCCCGGGCAGGCTGCGAGGTCCGGGCGGTCGAGGAATACAAGGAGAAGGACGCCCCGTTCGCCTACTACTACCCGCCGGCGCCGGACGGGTCGCGACCGGGCATCTACTACGCCAACGGCTACGACCTGCCGAGCCGCACGTACACGTCGCTGGCCACGACCACGTATCACGAGGCCGCGCCCGGCCACCATTTCCAGATCACCCTGGAGATGGAGAACCCGCTCCTCAATACCTTCCGGCGGCTCGGTTCGCGGATGGTCGGTGGCGCCTACGTCGAGGGTTGGGGCCTGTACAGCGAGCGTCTGGCCGACGAGATGGGCTTGTTCCGCGACGAGCGCGAGCGGTTCGGGATGCTCGACGCGCAGGCGTGGCGCGCCGCCCGGCTCGTGGTCGACACGGGTCTGCATGCGCTGCGCTGGCCACGCCAGCGTTCGATCGACTTCCTGAGGAACGTCGGGTTGACCGAGACCGACGCCGTGATCGAGACCGACCGGTACATCGCCTGGCCGGGTCAGGCTCTCACCTACAAGGTCGGACAGCGCGAGATCGAGCGGCTGCGTGCCGAATTGTCCGCCCGCGACGGGTCCGCCTTCGACCTCCGGGCTTTCCACGACGCGGTCCTCGGCCACGGATCATTGCCGCTCGCGACACTCAGCCGCGAACTCCCGACCTGGCTGGCGACCCCGGTCTGAGGCGGGACGCGTTCGTGGCTGCATCGTTCGCGTAGATGGCCAATGCCTCCTCGCCGTGCTCGCCCGATCCTTGCTCTCTTCATGTTCTCTCTGAAGAGACGACCTGGCGTGCATGCCTGCGCGGCCAGCGGTACGCCAGCGCTCCCGAGGGCAGCACCAGAAGGTGTCGGACGGTCGAGAACCACGGATAGCCGCGCCAAGCAGGCCGCGGTGCGGCGCCAGCCAGGACCTCCCCTCGCCCAAATGACCTTCGGCGGGGATCCCGGCGGCCGGCATCGCGACGAGTTGGACGAGCATCGCGGCCATCTGCCCCGAGCCTACGAATCGAAGCCGATCCCGAGAGCGTCGAGCGTTCGCAGCAGGATCGAACGTCGCCCGCTGTCGCGATCGGCACGGTCCAGGTCACGCCGCACCAGGTTGATCGCCACCGAGCGCAGCGGTTCGGGCGGGACGGGGATCGGCGGGCTCGACACGAGCCTGAGAGACAGCCGCTCCTCGTCGGGCCGGAGGATGAGGTCACGGACCACGCCGCCCGCCCAGCGGCTCGCCCCGACGCCAAGTCCGGTGTAGCCGAGCGCGTACGTCACGCGACCTCCCATGGTCTGGCCGAAGGTCACCGTGAACCGCGTGGTCGTGTCGATGGCGCCACCCCAGCGGTACGGGAACCGCAAACCTTCGAGTTGCGGGAAGGCTCGGAAGAACTGCGCCTCGAGCTTCGCGAACGTGGCCGGGCGCTGGTCCAGGCCGGGACCGACCCGGCTGCCGAAGTAGTGGATGGCGTCGTAGCCGCCCCACAGGATGCGGTCGTCGGCCGTCAGTCGGAAGTAGTGGAACTGGTTGTTGGCATCGGACAGGCCCTGGCGTCCGGCCCAGCCGATCGACCTCCGTTCGTCCGGCGTGAGCGGCTCGGACACCAGGACGTAGTCGTAGACCGGCACGAACAGCGGCCGGAGCCGCCCCAACCAGCCCGAGTAGGCGGACGTTGCGACCACGACCTGGTCCGCCCGGATCGACCCGCCGTCTGCGAGCGACACGATGACGCCACCGGCGACGCGCTGCAGTCCGTCCACCCGCGTCCGCTCATGGATCCGCACGCCACGCTCGCTCGCGACCCGGGCCAGGCCTCGGCACAGCTTGGCCGGATCGAGAAGGACGTCGCGCCCGGGTGGGCGCAGCAGCCCTGCCTGCCAGAGCGGCGACCGGATCTCGTCGCGGATCCGGTCGCGGTCCATGAACACCAGCGTCTCGCCATGGCCGGCCGCCTCGTCCACCCAGGCGCGAAACTCGGCGGCCTGGTGGGGCTGGTCGGCCAGGGTGATGGTGCCGGTCTCCTCGAGATCGCAGTCGATGTCGTGCCTTCGGGTGAAATCGATCAGTCCGCTCAGATTGTCGAGTCCTTCGGTCTCGAGCCGCTCGATCTCGTCGGGAAAGTGGCGGATCCCGTTGGCCAGGCCGTGGGTGAGGGACGCCTCGCAGAACCCGCCGTTCCGGCCGCTCGCGCCGAAGGCGACGGTCTCCGCTTCGAGGACGGCGACATCGAGCCCCGGGTCCGTTTCGGTCAGCGCCAGCGCCGTCCAGAGGCCTGTGAACCCGCCGCCGATCACGACCACGTCCGCGCTGGTCGACCCTGAGAGGGCGGGATGCTGCCCGGAGGGTTCGCCGCGGAGCCAGTAACTCAGCGGTTCCGATGCATCGGAGAGGATCCCGGGTCGTAGCACCTCCGCATGGTGACATGCTCCAACCGAACGGTTCACGCACGTCTCTCCCCATCTTGATTCGGGATTCGTCGCCACGACCCACGATCCGGACGAGAATCGCGTTGACGTCGCTCAGGGGCCTATGGCACGATGCCGCTGTCCCTGTCCCGCGGTGCGCAACGACCGCCCGTGGAGCGGGGTCGCGGATCCCCCAGACGAGGACCTCCATGGCCACACGACCCGCCGCAACGCCGACCCCGAGACTCCGTCGAGAAGCCCAGTCCGCGCTCTATGCGCGTGCACTGCGGACGATGCCCGGCGGCACCGACTCGAACTTCAGGGCATGGGGCGAGGACACGGTCTATGTCGATCGTGGCAAGGGCGGCATGGTCTGGGACATGGACGGCAACGAGTACATCGACCTGCGGATGGGCTACGGCCCGGTCATCCTCGGTCACGGCGATGAGCGGGTGGACGATTACGTCAACGAGCGCATGCGCCGTGGGGTCAGCTTCTCGCTGACGTCGGAGGACGAGGTCCGGGCGATGGAGCTGGTCAAGGAGCTGACCGGCTGGGTGGACAAGGCCCGGATGACCGTGTCCGGGACCGAGGCAACGATGCACGCGATGCGGATCGCCAGGGGCTATACCGGCCGCGACAAGATCGTGAAGTTCGAGGGCCAGTACCACGGCGTCCACGACTACGCCCTGATCAGTGTCTCGCCGGACGACATGTCCGAGCTCGGCGATCCGGACGCACCGGTCCGGCTGGCCTGGGGCCGTGGGATCCCGGACGCCGTGGCTGACACGATCATCCCGGCGCGCTACAACAACATCGAAGCGCTCCGGCGACTGTTCGAGGCGCGCGGCGATGAAATCGCGGCGATCATCGTCGAGCCCGTCCTCGGTAATGCGCAGGGGATCATGCCGAAGCCCGGCTTCCATCAGGCGGTGCGCGCGCTGACCGAGGAATTCGGGGTCCTGCTCATCTTCGACGAAGTCAAGACAGGGTTCCGGTTCGCCAAGGGCGGCGCCGCCGAGTACTTCGGGATCAAGCCGGACCTCGCCACGTTCGCCAAGGCGATGGGCAACGGCTACCCGGCCGCGGCGTTCGGTGGTCGTGAGGAGGTCATGAGCGTCCTCCCCGACAAGGTCAGCCACGGCGGCACGTACGCCGGCAACCGGATCGCCGCCGCAGCCGCGGTCAGGACGCTCGAGATCCTGCGCGACACGAACGCGCTCGAGGTCGTGCATGCCACCGGACGACGCGTCCAGGACGGCTTGCGCGAGGTCCTCAACTCGACCGGGCTGCCGTACCACTTCACCGGCCACCCGTGCATGTTCGGGATCATGTTCTCCGAGGTCGAGGCATCGGAATACCGCGACTGGGCGACGACCGACCACGAGCTGTACGACGCGATCGCGCTCGGCATGCACGCCCGAGGTGCGATGCCCGAACCGGACTCGCGCGAACCGTGGTTCTTCTGCGAGGCGCATGCCCAGGGCGACATCGTCGATCGTGTCGTGTCGATCTTCTCCGACTCGCTCGATGCGGCGCTCGAGGCGCGCGTCCACCGGGAGATCGGTCCAGGTCCGAGCGGTGCGATGTCGCACGCGGCCGCCGGTTGAACGGACCGGGCGGGATGGTCCTCGACGGCAACGCCGTCCGCTCGGTGGACCGGGCGGCGGCCCTCCTGCTCGCGCTGGGCGAGACGCAGGGAGAAGCCGGCGTCACCGAGCTCGCGCGTCGACTCGGGCTCCACAAGTCCACCGCGTCCCGCCTGCTGGCCACGCTCCAGAAGCGCGGGCTCGTCGAACAGGACCAGGAGTCCGGCAAGTACCGGCTGGGGCTGGTCGTCATCCGGCTGGCAGAGCGTGCTGAGCGGACGCTGGATCTGCGTGGGATCGCCCTTCCGGAGCTCGAACGGCTGGCTCGCCTTACCCACGAGACGACCGGTCTCGGGATCCTCGAGGGCGACACGATGCTCGCGGTCGCCCAGGTGGACGGCCCGAACCTCATCGCGGTCGGCGACTGGACCGGGCGATCGACGCCCCTCCATTGCGTCGCGTCCGGCAAGGTCCTCCTGTCGTCGCTCGCCGAGCGCGAAGTCCTGCGTGTCGTGCGCCGTGGTCTCGTCAGCTACACGGAACGGACGATCGTCGAGCTCGAGCCGCTGCTCGAAGAGCTGGCGCGCATCAGGCGACGCGGATACGCGACCGCAGTCGGGGAATACGAGCTCGGGCTCAATGCCGTCGCGGCGCCCGTCCACGACGCGCGCGGCAACGTCATCGCCGCGGTGGACATCTGGGGTCCGGCCTTCCGTCTCACGCCGCGACGCATCCCGGAACTTGCCGTCCAGGCCCGCGAGGCGGCGGCGGCGATCTCGGTCCGGCTCGGCGGCGCTGCCGCCTGACCGCCGGCGGGCACGCTAGGCTTGTGCCGCGATGCCCGACTTCGACAAGAAACCATGGACTGACCTGCTGCCCTTCCTGCGCCAGGAGGTGCTGCCCATCCTGGCCATCGCCGTCGCGGCATTCATCGCGTTCCGGCTGGCCCGCCTGTTCGTGCACGGCATCGTCAAGACGCTGCTCGACCGCGAGGCGTCCGAGGGCACGGCCCAGGAACTGAGCGCCGTCGAACTCAGGAAGCGGATGGACACGCTCGACGCCCTCGGGGCGAACACGCTCCAGTTCTTCATCGTGACCATCGCTCTGCTCATGATCCTTGGCCAGATCGGGTTGGACATCGGGCCCGCGGTGGCGGGTCTCGGCGTTGTCGGCATCGCAGTCGGGTTCGGGGCGCAGTCCCTCGTGCGCGACTACCTCAACGGCTCGCTCATCCTCATCGAGAACCAGTTCGGTCGGGGCGACGTCATCCGCGTCGCCGGTGTCGCCGGGACGGTCGAGGACTTCACGCTGCGCCGGACGACGCTGCGCGACATCGACGGCGTGGTCCACACGGTGCCGAACGGCGAGATCAAGGTCGCCTCGAACATGACCCGCGTCTGGGCTCGCATCAACCAGGACGTCACGGTCGTCTACGGCAGCGATGTCGACAAGGTGATCGAGGTCGTCGACAACGTCGGGCGCGAAATGGCCGGCGATCCGACCTGGAAGCGCCGCGTCCTGGAGGCGCCCCGGGTGGAACGAGTCCAGGCCCTCGCCGAGAACGGCATCACACTGAAGATCCTCGGCACGGTCCGGGCCGCCGACCAATGGTCTGCCGCCGGCGACTTCCGCAAGCGCCTGCTGGCGGCCTTCCGCGAGAACGGCATCGAGATGCCGCGACCTCAGCGGGTCGTCCTCACCCGGAACGACAACACCGACCTGCGCGAGGACCTCGGCCCGGACGACACTGACCTCGCCGCCGATTCCGACTAGCGCTTGATGCTCCCCGCCGGCGCTGTCACTTTCGTTGCTACCGATGTCGAAGGGTCCACGCGTCTGCTGTTGGGGCTCGGCGAGGAGGCGTACGGCACGGCGTTGGCGGACCATCGACTGACTGTCCGTGAGGCGACCGCGCGCCACGACGGGGTCGAGGTGGACACACAGGGAGATTCCTTCCTCCTCGCGTTCGCAAGCGCTCGGCGAGCGGTCGACGCGTCAGTCGAGATCGTCGCAGGATTGGCGCCGGGACCGATCAGTGTGCGGATCGGCATCCATACCGGGACGCCGACCTTGACCGATGACGGGTACGTTGGCGTGGACCTCCATCGAGTGGCTCGGATCGCCGCGGCGGGGCACGGGGGCCAGGTCCTCGTCTCCGCATCGACGCGGGAACTCATCGACAACGACGAGCTGGTGGACCTCGGTGAGTACCGGCTCAGGGATTTGGCTCACCCGGAGCGAATCTATCAATCCGGCGACGTGCGATTCCCGCCTTTGCGCGCCGTCCGATCGACGAACCTGCCGGTCGCGACGACCCGACTCGTCGGCCGCGTCGAGGAATCGGCCACGCTGACGAAGATGATCCTCGACGTCGAGACTCGGCTCGTCACCCTGACGGGGCCCGGTGGCGTCGGGAAGACGCGCCTAGCGCTAAAGGTGGCCACCGAGGCGTCGTCGTCCTTTCCCGATGGCACGTACTGGGTGCCGCTGTCCTTCGTCCGCGACAGCGGCCTCATCCTCTCGGCGATCGCGACGTCGGTCGGCATCACCGAGATGATCGCGAGCGATCTGGCCGCCCCGGTATCGAGACGATTGCGAGGAAAGCGGGCACTGCTCGTGCTCGACACGCTCGAGCACCTCCTCCCCGACGCGGCGGACACGGTGAGTGGGCTCCTCGCGATCGAGGGGCCGACGATCCTCGTGACGAGCCGGGAACGGCTCCGCCTTCCTCAGGAGCGGGCCTGGCCGGTCCCGCCCCTGTCCGAGACGGACGGCACCAATCTGTTCGTCGAGCGGGCACGCCGGACCGGGGCCACGTCAAACCACTCGCCTCGGGTGAGCGAACTGTGCACGCGATTGGATGGATTGCCGCTGGCGATCGAGCTCGCTGCGGCGCGGACGACGTTGTTCACCCCCGAGCAACTCCTCGAGCGCCTCGGCCGGCGGCTCGATCTGCTCACCGCGCCGCATGGCACGGATCCCAGGCAACGGACACTGAGAGCGACCATCGCCTGGTCGTACGAGCTTCTCGACGGGCCCGAACGTCGGCTATTGGAGCGATGTGCTGTCTTCGTCGGCGGGGCGACCTATGAGGCCGCAGCCGAGGTCGCCGGAGCCACGCCGGACGTGCTCCAGGCGCTCATCGACAAGAGTCTCGTCCGTCGACGGGACGCGCCGAGCGGTCCGCGCTACTCGATGCTGGATACGATCCGGGAGTTCGCTGGGGAGCGGCTCGAGGAGAGTGGGGCGGCAGCCGAAACGCGCGCTATCCATGCGGGCTGGTATGCCCAGCGAGGTGCGGCCGGCGCACGGCGAGCGCGCGATCAAGATGCCGAGTGGCTCGTGTTTCTCGACGACGAACTCGCGAACATGAGAGCCGGCCTGGCCGACTCGATCCGGGCGGGCGATGCCGGTGTCGTCGCATGGTTTCTCTTTGCCCTCTGGTATTACTGGGTCCTCCGGGGTCTGGGCTACGAGGCGCGCAGTGTGGCGAAGGCGTGGCTCGCGATGGACCGAGGTGGCCTCGACCAGATGAATCGATACGCCGGGCTGATGGGTGCCGGTGAGTGCCTGCGGCTTGCGGGCGATCTCGACGGCGCTCGAGCGATCAAGGCCGAGGCGCTCGTGATCGCTCGACAGCATCCGGACGGGTCTGTGTATGGGTGGCTCAACCTTCTGCCAAACGCGCTTCAAGACCTGAGCGCTGTCAACGTGCATGATGGCCGGCTGGACGAAGCGGAGGCCCAGGCGTCCGAGGCCCTCGCCCACCGAGTGGATCTCGTCAGGCCCGGCTGGACGGGTGCCGGCGGCAGGGCGGGCGCCGAATCCACCCTCGCAGCGGTGCGCTACGCCCGTGGGGACCTGTCCGGCAGCCTCGTCCTCTGGGACTCGGCCACGAGACGAGCCCGCGGACTTTCGTACCCCACGGACGTCGCGGAGTACGACCTTGGGGCGGCGGCCTGCGAGATCGGCCTCCACATGCTCCCGGCAGCCCGTGCACGTCTGGAGGCAACCAGCGCCGAGATCGGCGACTCGCGAAGCCCCGAGCTCTTCGTCATGTACATCCGCACCGGTGCGCTGTTCGGAGCGGAGGGGGGCAACCTCGAAGCGGCCGCAAAGCTGTTCGGGGCAGTGGACCGAGTCACGCTGGAGTCGGGCTATGCCGACCTTGCGCTGCCACCAGACCGCGCCGTGCGCGACCGCGTGCAGGTCACGCTCGGTGAAGGTGCCTTCGCGACAGCTCAGGGTGTCGGCGCGAACCTCAGCGATACCGACGTCCTCGCCCTCGTCGAAGCGGTGGTTGCCGAGTGGTCCGATGACCGTCACTGATCGGCAACGCCGTCCCGCTCTGCGACGCCGCTGCATACGGCGCGCGGTAGGATGACCTCGCCAGTCGACTTCGACATCGGAGACTCCACGTGAGCGTCGAACCAAGCCTCCCGTCGCCCGAGATCGAGAACCTGATGGCGGAATCCCGGCTCTTCCCGCCGGATCCTGCCTTCACCGCCCAGGCGAACGCGACGGCCGACCTGTACGCCGAGGCCGAAGCCGATTTCGAGGCGTTCTGGGCGAAGCGTGCCCGCGAGTTCGTCGACTGGTCCACGCCGTTCGAAACGACGCTCGAATGGGATCTCCCGTTCGCCAAGTGGTTCACCGGTGGCGAACTCAACGTCGCCTACAACTGTGTCGACCGTCACGTGGAGCGAGGTCTCGGTGACAAGGTCGCCTACCACTGGATCGGCGAGCCGGGTGACACCCGGACGCTCACCTTCCGGGACCTCCAGCGCGAGGTGAACAAGGCGGCGAACGCGCTCAAGGAGCTCGGCGTCGGGAAGGGTGACCGCGTCGCGATCTACATGCCGATGATCCCGGAGCTGCCCATCGCGATGCTCGCGTGCGCCCGACTCGGGGCGCCGCACACGGTCGTCTTCGGTGGCTTCTCGGCGGAGGCGTTGGCCGGCCGGATCAACGATTGCGGGGCCAAGGTCCTCATCACCGCCGATGGTGGCTTCCGGCGTGGAAAGGCGGTCGGGCTCAAGGAGCATGCCGACGAGGCGCTCGCCGACACCTCCACGATCGAGGCGGCCATCGTCGTCAAGCGGGTCGGCCACGACGTCGAGATGGTCTCGGGACGGGACCACTGGTGGCACGACATCGTGGATCGCCAGTCCGAGGACTGCCCGCCGGTGCCGGTCGAGTCGGAGCACATGCTCTACCTGCTCTACACATCGGGGACGACCGCCAAGCCCAAGGGCATCCTGCACACGACCGGCGGCTACCTCGTCGGCACCTCGTTCAGCCACCACGCGATCTTCGACATCAAGCCCGACGACGTGTACTGGTGCGCCGCCGACATCGGCTGGGTCACCGGCCACAGTTACATCGTCTACGGGCCGCTCGCCAATGCGACGACCTCCGTCATGTACGAGGGTGCGCCCGATACCCCCGCGTGGGACCGCTGGTGGCAGATCGTCGAGGACTACAAGGTCACGATCCTGTACTGCGCGCCGACGGCCATCCGCGCGTTCATGAAGCAGGGCGAGGCCCTGCCGGGGGCGCACGACCTGTCGACCCTTCGCGTCCTGGGGTCCGTCGGCGAGCCCATCAACCCGGAAGCGTGGATGTGGTACCGCGAGCACATCGGCGGCGACAGGGCGCCCGTCGTCGACACGTGGTGGCAGACCGAGACCGGGCAGATCCTGATCACCCCACTGCCCGGCGTGACTACGACCAAGCCAGGTTCGGCCACGTTCGCGTTCCCGGGCATCGGTGTCGATGTCGTGGACGCCGACGGCGTGTCCGTCCCGCCCGGTGGTGGCGGCTATCTGGTGCTGACGCGGCCGTGGCCGGCGATGCTCCGGGGCATCTACGGCGACCCAGAGCGCTATCGGCAGACCTATTGGAGTCGTTTCCCCGGCATGTACTTCGCCGGCGACGGCGCGAAGCGCGACGACGACGGCTACCTGTGGTTACTGGGCCGGGTGGATGACGTCATGAACGTCGCGGGCCATCGGATCTCCACGACCGAGGTCGAATCCGCGCTGGTCGACCACAAGTCCGTCGCCGAGGCTGCCGTGGTGGGCAAGAAGGATGAGATCACCGGCCAGGCCATCTTCGCGTTCGTCATCCTCAAGGCCGACCAGCAGCCGTCGGATGCACTCGCGATCGCCCTTCGCGAACACGTGGCGACCGTGATCGGGCCCATCGCCCGACCCAAGTCGCTGCTCTTCGTCCCGGATCTGCCCAAGACGCGGTCGGGCAAGATCATGCGCCGGCTGCTGCGCGACATCGCGGAAGGTCGGATCCTCGGCGACACGACGACCCTCGCCGACTCCGGCGTGGTCGAGACCATCCGGGAGCACTCCGGCTCGGCGGAGGAATGACGTGCCATTCGAATTCCTGAAGCGCAAGAAGGCGCCCGAGGCGGCCGTCGACGCGCTGCCGGAGCCATCCAAGCGCGGAATCCCGTTCGAAGGGCTGACCGAGGACTGGCGGCTGATCGGTCGGATGCTCGTCGGCGGCCGGATGTCGGATGCCCTCAACAGGCGCGAACCGATCGCCATCGCGGATGTCAGCTGGGCGCCGGTGGACGATTCCGCGCCGCTCGCGCCGGCGCCCGGGCTGAAGTCGGTCGACCCGTACGACCTCGTCATCGTCCTTGCCGACGGCGAATCGCTGCCCGGGATGAACGATGACGAACGGACGGCCCACCGCATCCATAAGGTCTCCTACGAGGTCGCGCTTGAGGTCCCGCCCTATCGCGTCGTCGGGACCGTCTACCTGTACCCGGGCTCGGAGCCGGACAGCCTTCTGATGCGCTCGTCCGAGATGTTCGTCCCGGTGGTCGATGCCAGCGCGACGATGGGAAACCTGTCCGTCGGGACCGCCGCGGCCATCCTGGTCAATCGTCAGTACCTGCGCGAGGTCGAGCAGGTCGATGTTCGGACGGGCGAACGTCATCAACCACTCCCGGGCTCATCGATGGGCGGCGTGAACTGGACCGACCGAGCGCGCTGAGGGACTCGCCGGGGGTCGCGGCCGGGTGAACGTCAGACTCGCGCCGCGGTTCGCGAGCGCAGTCGGAAACCGACCTTCGGAGCGGGAGCGAGCACCGGCGTCCCGAGAACGCGGTCGGCCAGGCGGTCGAAGTCGTCCGTGATCTTCTCCCGTGGGAACATCTCGGTCACGGTCCGGCCCTCATTGGCGGCGCGCACGAAGAGCAGGCCGCCCGACCGGATCTGAGCCAGGGCCGGCATCCCGACGGTCCGCTCCATATCCTCGACGCTGACGCCGCTGTTGGCCCGATTGACGATCATTGCGAGGCGCTCACGGCAGCCCAGGCCGTACGACACGTCACGCAACTGGACTGCGGCGCGGATCGCCGGTACGTCCGGGGTGATCGGCACGAGGATCTGGTCCGCTTCGTCGAAGATCGCCTGATTGAGCGTGCTGTACGACGGGTGAAGGTCGAGGATGATGACGTCGACCGAATTCCGCGCATCCACGATGGCGGCCGCCAGCCGGGTCGGATCGAGGACGTCGGTGTGAAGCGGTGAGTCGGTCAGGGCGACCACGCGCATCCCGGACGCATGAGCCGAGGCGATCGTGAGCAGGTCCTCGCTCGGGCCGCCCTCGGCCTCGTCGCGCCAGCTGTCGGCGACGGTCCGGACCGCGTCGATCCCAAGCGACATCGTGACGTGGCCGGTCACCGTGTCGGCATCGATGAGCAGGACGGACTTGCCCTTCCGCATCTGGAGGGTGGAGGCCAGATTGGTCGCGACCGTGGTCTTGCCGACACCACCCTTGGGGTTGAAGATCGCGATGGTCGTGGCGCGGCCGTTCCAGCCCGACAGACCGACCTCACCGCCCTGCAACACGGGACCACTGCCGTCGTCGACAGTCTCGCGCCGGATGCACATGGCCTCGACGCGCCAGCGGATCGAGTCCGCGGTGTAGGGACGAGTGAAGTACTCGTCGCCCGAGTCGCCGACATCGAGGCCGGCGAAATGCTCGAGAGCGCGTGGCGAGACGACGGTGAGTGCCGCGATCGGGCGGCTCGGATCGTGAACGACGTTTTCGAACGCACGGGCCTCGTTGTCGTCGATCTCGCCGTCGAGCACCGCCAGGGCGACGTCGCGCCGGCTCGCGAGCACCCGCTTGAGGTCGGCCGGATCGACCACCTGGATGACGTCGAAGCCTGCACCTGTGAGCTCGGCGCAGACGGGCGCGGATTCACCCGGCGGAAGGGCGACGATGACTGCGGGTCGAACCATGTGTGGACTCCTCCGGGCCTTGCTGGCGTCAGTCGCCGGTGTCGGGGTCGTGGGCGGTGACCTCGATCGTCCCAGCGGATTCGGCTGTGATGTTCGCGTCGAACCCGGGCAGCCCGGTGACCGCAGCGTTGAGGTCTTGACTCGGATCATGCTCGACGGTGAAGACGAACTCGCCGTCGGGACCGGATGCGACACCGACCCCGGCCACGCCAGCCGATTTGCTGAGCCCACGCTTGAAGGTCGCGATGCTCGCCACGCTGACGAGACCGACGACGACCACTCGCGTTTTCGTGCGCTCGCCTTCCGGCGGCGGCGGCAGCAGCGTCCCGGCGTCGGCGTTGGCCAGCTTGACGGCGCCGACGGCCGACGGAACAACGGCCTGGTCCGGGCCGGACGAAGGTCCTGCCGAGGTCGCGCCGTCGTCATCGAGGTCGTCGGCGAACGCGAGGGCTTCGGCCTCCGCGGCGGCGAAGTCCAGGCGGGCTGCCATTGCGGCCTGGGCCTCGGCTGTCTGGTCCGTTGTCGGGTCGGGGGCCACCTCGTCGGTGGTCGTCTCGGGGGCGACCTCGGTCGGCTTGTCGACGAGACGGACCTGGAGGACGTCGAAGGGCTCGCTGGTCGGCTCGAGGATGGACGCGGCGACGCCGGCCAGGTCGGGCGGGTCGGGCATCGTCTCGGCCATGGTGGCGATCCGCGTCGGGTCCGACTCGGCCAGCAGCCGCTCGAAGAATGCGTCCATCTCCGCCTGGAATGTCTCGATGGTTCCGGCGACCCGCTGGCGGCGTGTCTCGACGACCGCGGCGTGGGCATCGATCTCACCGTCGAGCACTCGCTTGCGCGCCGCGATCCGGGCCTCGGTCTCCTCGCGGATGCGAGCGATCTCCGCCTTGGACCAATCTCGGATCGTCGCGACGTCGTCGTCGGCGCGACGGCGAAGGCTCGTGGCCTCGACCGTGGCGGTCGCCTCGATCTCTTCGACGGCGACCTTCGAATCGGCGATAAAACGCGCCATGGTCTCGTCGCGCGAGGCCTCGGCGGCGTTCTGCATCGCCTTGCTCAGGTCGACCATGAACTTCGTCGGCCGGCGGGCCGGTGCGGATGTCGTCGCGTCGATCATGTCCGGCGTCGCGGCCTCCTCGGCAGTCGGGATGTCGTCAGGCGCGGGAGCCTGACCCGGGTCGCCCTCGGGCGCGTCGGTGTCGGTCGATTCCGGGGACCAGGGAAGCCTGAATCCGGATCTGCTTTCGGTTTGAGCCATGGCTGCTGATCCTTCGTAATCGGCGGTATCGGACGGGTCGGCCAGATATCCGGGACTCGGGGCGCATCGTGGCAGCGGGGGTCGGTTCGGTGCAGTCCGCTGGTGGTACCAGCAGTCCGCGCCGGTGGTACCGTCGGGCAGTCCTTCCGTTCCCGGCTACCATGGGCCGATGGACTTCGCCCGAACCTTCGATGGCCGCCCCGGGCCGACCGACTCGCTTGGTCGGGCGATGCGCGATCTGCGCATCTCGGTCACCGACCGGTGCAACTTCCGGTGCACCTACTGCATGCCGAAGGAGGTCTTCGGCAAGGACTACGCGTTCCTGCCGCGCGACCAGGTCCTGACGTTCGAGGAGATCGACCGGACGGCCCGCGCGTTCGTCTCGCTCGGGGTCGAGAAACTCCGCATCACCGGCGGCGAGCCGCTCGTCCGGCGTGACCTGCCCGACCTCATCGAGATGCTCGCGGCCATCCGGCGACCCGACGGTGGCGACATCGACCTGACGCTCACGACCAACGGGTCCGCCCTGCGAGCACTGGCCGGGTCGCTCGCCGACGCCGGGCTGCGGCGCGTGACGGTCAGCCTCGATTCGCTCGACGACGCCGTGTTCGGGGCGATGAATGGCATCGACTTCCCGGTGGCGCGCGTCCTCGACGGCATCGACGCCGCCGTCGAGGCGGGACTCGCGCCGGTTAAGGTCAACATGGTCGTCCGGCGCGGGATCAACGAGACCAGCGTCCTGCCGATGGCGCGCTGGGCGCGCGACACCGGCGTGACCCTGCGCTTCATCGAATACATGGATGTCGGCCATTCGAACGGTTGGCGTCTCGATGAGGTCGTGCCTGCCGGGGAGATCGTGGACATCCTGTCCAGGGCCTGGCCGGTCGAGGCTGCCGAACCGTCGTATCGGGGCGAGGTCGCCGGCCGCTGGCGATACCTCGATGGCGCCGGCGAGTTCGGGGTGATCTCGTCGGTGACTCAGCCGTTCTGCCGCGACTGTACCCGTGCCCGCATCTCGGCCGAGGGAAAGCTCTACACGTGCCTGTTCGCGGTCGGAGGCCACGATCTGCGCGCCGTCCTGCGCTCGGGCTCGTCGGACGCCGAGCTGGCTGGTGTGATCGAGCGGATCTGGCTCCGCCGCGGCGACCGCTATTCCGAGCTCCGGTCGGCGGCGACATCGACGCTGCCGAAGATCGAGATGTTCGCGATGGGCGGCTAGGCGCCGTTCTCCACAACCTGTCCACAGCGGCGGACAACTCGTGGATGCCGGAAGGATTCGCGTCCGCGAGTTGGTGGATAACCGCGTTGACCACCCCACGGCCCCGACCGTACCGTAGGTCTTGCCCGAAGGGGCCGACAGGATCGAAGGACCCGAGATCGCATCAAGGACCTCCGCTCCGCCGCCGGTCGCTTCGGGCGCTTCGTTGCCACGACGACGCCGCCTCACCGCGGCCGTCGACGAGGACCGCCCGACGGGTCGTGATCGGCATCCCGGTGTCGATACGCTCGTCGGGCCGGCGAAGTCCGGCCCCGACCATCGCAAACGATGCGTGCAGGAGGCCCCATGACTCACACGACGACCGACCTGGACCCGTCGCGCCCCATCCCGCCCATCGACCAGCCGGCCCGCATCGCCGCGCTCGTGGCCGCCGTCCGCGCCAGGACGTCGTTGGCCCCTGAGATCGGGATCGTGCTCGGCTCGGGCCTTGGCAGTCTCGCCGACGACCTCGACGACGCGATCGCGATCCCGTTCACGGATCTGCCCGGCTGGCCGCCGGCGACCGCCCCAGGTCACGTCGGCCGGCTCCTTCTCGGCAAGCTGGCGGGGCGAGCGGTGGTGATGCTCCAGGGTCGCTTCCACATGTACGAGGGCAATGACCCGGGTCTGGTCATCCAGCCTGTCCTGCTGTTCAAGGCGCTCGGGGCGCGGATCGTCGTGCTGACCAACGCCGCGGGGGGTCTGGACCCGAGCTTCGGTCCCGGCACGCTGATGGTCATGCGCGACCACATCAACCTGACCGGCCGGAGCCCGCTCATCGGCCAGAACGCGGATGAGCTCGGGCCGCGCTTCCCGGACCTCGTCGACGCCTGGAGCCCGCACCTGCGGATGGCCCTCCACGCCGCCGCCGCCGCGGAGGGCATCCAGCTCGAGGAGGGCATCTACATCGGTCTGACCGGGCCGACCTACGAGACCCCTGCCGAGGTCCGGATGCTCGCCGCGCTCGGGGGCCACGCTGTCGGGATGTCGACGGTGCTCGAATGCATCGCGGCCCGCTGGGTCGGCCTCGAGGTCTGCGGGGTCTCGCTGGTGACCAATGCCGGCGCAGGGTACACAGGCGAGCCGCTGACACACGAGGAAGTCCTCGAGTGGGGCAGGGTGGCCGGACCTCGGCTGGCGCGCGTCATCCGCCGGTTCATCGAGGATCTGCCGGCCGCCTGATCGCGCGGCGCGACCGCCCGGCGGTCAGCTGACCGGCAGCTCCCGACCCGCGGCCTTCGCCACGGCCGCCTTTTCCGCCCAGGCCTCGAGCACGCGATCCTTGTGCGGCCGGATGGGGCAATGCCCGTCGCGATTGTTGAATTCGTCGCAGTAGCCGAGCGGGACGCATTTGGGCGCGAGGAATGACCCGAGGAAAGGCGACACCGCGAAGACCTCGTGACGGATGAGCTGGAAGAGCCGACGGATCTCCCATTGGGCCATCGTGCACAGCCGCAGTCCGGACATGTGGATGAGGGCGCGAAGGTTGGTGGTCATGACGAGGTTGGTCCGGGTCGCGTTGGGGAACACGAATCGCGCGTCTTCGCCGGGCACACCGGCGCCCAGGAGATCCCCGTACAACCCCAGCGCGCCGTCGACCTGCTCCTCGTATCGCTCGCGCAGGTCCGGATCGCCCTCGGCGATGGAGTGGGGGAGCATCGTCGCGGCCCCCTTGAACTTGACGTAGCGCTGGCTCTGCTGGTCGAACGCCACGCCCGCCCGATGCCGGACGAGCTGGTGCGACAGCGTCCGCGACACGCCGCTGATGGCGAATGTGAAGACGACGTGCTCGATGGTCGAGCCGTGTCCCGACTCGATGACCGAGCTGATGAGCTTCTGCATCTTCAGCGGGTCGAAGTCGCCGTCGATCGCGCGCCGGAAGATCTCGTCGGGGTCCTGCTCGGAGTAGCACGTCCGGCAGGCCGTGTAGATGATCGGGACGTAATACCTTTCGACGATCTCGCGGTTGGGGAAGACGAGCGTCGCCTTCATCCCAAGGTCGCGCCGACCCGGATTCTTCGGGATCCCGGTCTTCTCGCGGCCGGAGTCCGGGGTGGTCGTCGGTGTCGTCATCGGAGGGCCAGTCTACCCGGTCATGCCGTCCCGACGAGGATCTCCGCCAGGTCTTCGAGATAGCCAGCCCAGTCACCCTCGTGGTCGGCGCGCGTCGCGGCGTCAATCCGGCCTCGGTCCAGCCGGCATTGGAGATCGACACGCGACTCCGTCAGAGCTCCGACCCGTCTGGTTCGGACCCCTCGAGCGCATAGGCGACGGCCTGGTCGAGGGTCAACGCCGCACCTTCCTCTCCGTATCGAGCCAGTTCATCTGTGGGCATGTGCGACCTGATCCCCGGGCGGACCCCGGTCTCGAAGGTGTCCTCGACGAACTCGGCCAGTTCCGCGCCTGTCTCGTCGGTCAGGTTCCGCGCTGCGCCACGAAGACGGGCTGCGCGTGGAAGATCGCCCTCGGCCACCGCGATCGCCGACATGTCGTCGAGGGTCAAAGTCAATCCGGAGGCGTCACCCGACGTATGGAAGTGACGGATGGCGTGGGCGACGTTCCGATGGGCGGCGGCGACATCACCGTTCCGTAGCATGGCGGTCCCGAGCATGTGCAGCGCCCAGGCCTCCATGGTCAGATCGCCGACATCGCGGAACATCTCGAGCGCAGCCGCGAAGTCCTCTTCGCCGTTCCTCCGGAGCGCGCGGAAATACTGGTAGTTGCCGATCCCCCACCGGGCGTTCGCCTCGCCCCGTCGGTCCCCGATGCCGTGGTAGAGGTCGCGCGCACGCTCGAGGTAGTCGAGGCCGACCCGATCCGGATCCGACTCGATCGTGGACGGGCCGACCTGGTCCGGCACGGCAAATTGGAACGACGCGTTGTAATAGGCGTTGGCGATCTCTGCGTCGCCCCCGAACTCCAGCCAGAGATCGAGCGCCTCCCGGTAGCACACCGCCATGTGGGGAAGGTCTCCCATCCACCAGTACGTGCCACCGAGCGCCTCGACGAGGCGCGCCCTCAGGCGTGGATCGTCGCGCGACCATGCCGCGGCCTCCATGGCCTCGAGGCGCCGGCGCGCCTCGGCGAGGTGCCCGTGCTTCTGCCAGAAGCGCCAGATGTGGAAGGCGAGACCGATCGCCACCGGAGGGTCGGGAGCCGCGACCGCGCGGTCGAGGACTGCCCGGATGTCGTCATGCTCGATCTCGAGGCGGTCGAGCCAGCGGCGCTGGTCCCCGCCGGACAATTCGCCGGCCGCGCGTTCGACGAGCGAAACGTACCAGTCGCGGTGACGCCCCTGGATGCGCTGGAGATCGCCGCTTGCCTCGAGCTGCTCGGCGGCGTATGCCCGGATGGTGTCAAGGAGTCGGAAGCGGGGCTCGCCGTCGGCCATCTCCTCGACCTTGACCAGGCTCTGGTCGACGAGCGACATCAGTCCATCGAGGATGTCCGTTCCGTCGAGTTCGGCAGACGGGCCGCAGATCGCCTCGGCCGCGGCGAGCTCGCAGCCGGTCGCGAAGACCGACAGTCGGTCGAGCAACCGCCGCCCACCCGGGTCGAGAAGGTCGTAACTCCAGGCGATCGCACCGCGGAGCGTCTGCTGGCGCGCCGGCAGGTCACGCGAGCCGGCCGCCAGGACGTCGAGTTGGTGATCGAGCCGGGTCAGGATGGCGTCCGGAGATAGGATCTTGACCCGCGCAGCGGCGAGCTCGATCGCGAGCGGCATGCCGTGGAGCCGGGCGCTGATGGCCGCGACCGCCGGGGCGTTCTCGGCGGTCAGCGCGAACCCGGGACGGACCGCGACGGCGCGTTCGACGAACAACCGCACTGCCGCGTATTTCCCCAGCGCGACCGGATCCACGTGGCGGGTCTCGCCACCGAACTGGAGGCGCTCCAGCCCGGTCATATGGCTTGGGTCCGGCGGGGTCGGCAGGCCCGGCACCGGGTATTCCTGCTCGCCGGAGACGTGGAGGACGGCCCGACTCGTGACCACGACCTTGATGTCCGGTGCAGCGCGGAGCAGGTCCGCCACGATGGGCGCGGCGGAGACCACCTGTTCGAAGTTGTCGAGCACCAGCAGCAGCCGCTTGTCACGGAGCCAGTCGGCGAGCGTGTCGGTGATGGATCGGGCGGTGCTCTCGACGATCCCGACCGAGCTTGCGATCCGGGGCCCGACGAGGACCGGGTCGCGGATCGGTTCGAGGGGGACGAAGAAGACACCCTCGGGGAAATCGTCCGACGCGCGAGCGGCGAGCTGGAGCGACAGACGGGTCTTGCCGGTCCCGCCTGGGCCGGTGAGCGTTAGCAGACGGGTCGTTGCCAGCAGGGCAGCGGCCTCGCCGAGCTCGGCATCGCGACCGACGAAGGTGGTCAGTTGGGTCGGCAGGTTGTTCGGTCGCGCGTCGACCGTCCGCAGCGGCGGAAAGACCGACTCCAGGCCGTCGGCCTCGACCTGGTAGATGCGGACGGGACTGCCCAGGTCCTTGAGCCGATGTTCTCCCAGATCGCGCACGGAGACGCCTTCGATGGGGTCGTCCTGGAGGTGGCCATGGGTCACACCGGAGACGAGGATCTGACCGCCGTGCGCCACGGCCGCGATCCGCGCCGCCCGATTGATCGGGACCCCGAGGTAGCTCTCGCCCGCGACATCCGCACCGCCGGTATTGAGGCCCATCCGAACGCGGATCGGGGCTCCATCGGGCCATGTTTCGGTGGCCAGCGCCCGCTGCGCCGCGACCGCCGCCGCGACCGCCTCGGGCGCCTCCCTGAAGACGATGAAGAACGAATCGCCCTCGGTTAGCTGCTCCTCTCCCCGAAATGTCTCCCAGACCGCCCGCATCAGCGTCCGATGCCTCGTCAGGAGTTCGCCATAGGCGTCCCGCCCGATGCTCGCCTCGAGACTCGTCGAACCCTCGATATCGGAGAACAGGAAGGTGTACGTCCCGCGCGTGAGCCGCGGCGCGTCAGTCATCGCTCGTGGACTCGTGCGCGTCGCGCGGTCAATGTCGGTGGGCGTCTGTCAGGTCGCGCAGCCTGCGCGCCACCCCGCGCAGGATGGCCAGCGTGACACGTGGCTCCCCAAGAAGGACGGCCTCGAAATCCCAGGTCGCTAGACCGAGACAGACAGTCGGACCGTCGGCGATGACCTGGGCGAGGCGCGGCTGCCCATCAAGGACCGACAGCTCTCCGAAGAAGTCGGCCGGGCCGAGGCGCGCGATCACCTCGCCGTCGCGGACGACTCGGACCGCGCCCGAGACGATGACGAAGAACCCCGTGCCGATGTCCCCCTGCCGCGCGATCACGTGATCCGCAGGGAACTCGACCTCGACGGCGACCGCGGCGATCCGGTCCATGCCGTCGGCGTCGACGCCGTCAAACAGCCGTGCCGCCGACAACAGATCGACCTTCCGGTCACGGGTCAGGGTCATGAGCTCCTCCTGCGCTGCCGGTCATGCTGCGCCGCGCTGCCGCGGGCCGTCAACCGCGCGAGAACCTTCCATCGCGACGCTCGTTCTGGCACCATCAGCGCATGGTCGATCGAGCGCAGCTGGTTGACGCCATCGCGGGCTTTTCGCTCTTCGCGGACCTGACGGATCCGCAACTCGAGGGCATCGTGCACCTGTTCGAGGAGGCGGTCTTCAGCGAGGGAGACAAGGTCCTCCGTCAGGGCCTCACCGGGTCCGGGTTCTATGTCATCCTCGATGGCGAGGCGGCCGTCGTCGTGGACGGCACGGAGCGGGCGCGACTCGGCCGCGGCGAGTTCTTCGGCGAGGTGTCGATCATCCTCGGCGAGTCGCCGATCGCGGATGTCATGGCGATGCGGCCGCTGCGCTGCCTCGTCCTCGCCGGCCCCCGGGTCGAGGCGTTCCTGATCGCCCACCCGCGGGTCATGTACCGGATGCTCCAGTCCCAGGCGCGCCGATTGCGCGCGGCGAACCGATGGCGGAGCTGAGCGCGTCGGACGCGCCCTTCCCGCCGGGCGAGTACCCGGTGCTGGTCATCGGCAGCGGTGCGGGCGCGCTCCAGGTGTCGTCGTCGCTTCGGGCGAACGGCGTGGACCACGCGGTCATCTCGGCCGATCCGTCACCGGGCGGCATGTTCCGCCGCTGGCCGTTCTTCCAGCGCCTCCTGTCGTGGACCAAGCCGTATGCGCCGGTCCCGCGCGGGTCGCGCGCCTACGAACGCTACGACTGGAACAGCCTGCTCAGCGTGGACCCGTCGTGTCGGGCCATCCAGCCGGGGCTGATGGACGGGACGTCCTACTTCCCGTCACGGCCCGAGATGGAGGCGAACCTCGTGTCGTTCGCCGACCGGGCCGGGGTCGTCGTCCGCTACGGCTGCCGCTGGACCGCGACGCGCCGCGTCGAGACGGCCGACGGCGACCGGTTCGAGGTCGCGACGACGGACGGCACCTATCGCTGCCTGGTCCTCGTCGTCGCGGTCGGTGTCGCGGAGCCGTTCACGCCGCCGGGGGTCGGCATGGAACATACCCACCATTACGCCGACGTGCGGCCGGCGGAGACGTACGCCGATCACCGCGTCCTGATCCTGGGCAAGCAGAATTCCGGCTTCGAACTCGCCACCGGACTCCTGCCGTGGGCCCGACAGCTGATCCTGATGTCGCCCTCGAAGGCGCGCCTGTCCGTCGAGACGAAGACGCTCGTCGGCGTCCGCGCTCGCTACGTCCAACCGTTCGAGGATTTCGTCCTGGGAGGCGGCGTCAGCGTCCTCGACGCGGCGGTCGACCGGATCGAGCCGATCGGCGACGGGCGGCTGACCGCCCACCTCCGCCGCACCGATGGCGGCGCCGACCTCGCGATCGAAGTGGACGACGTCATCTCGGCGACCGGGTTCGTGACGCCGCTCCGGGACCTGCCCGATCTCGGCGTGACCACGTTCGGGGCCAGCCGCCTACCCGTCCAGACGCCATGGTGGGAGAGCGCGACCGTGCCCGGGATCTACTTTGCCGGGACCATCGGACAGGGCTCGAAGGGGCTCCAGAAGCATGGCGTCCCCTCCAACTCGGGTGCCGTCCACGGGGCGCGCTACAACGCGCGGGTGCTAGCCGGCCGGATCGCCGACGCGCATTTCGGGCACGCGCCGGAGCGGCGCCATCTCGCGCCCGATGCGATCACCGGGTTCCTTGCCGGCGAGCTCGCCGAGGCGCCCGAGCTGTTCCATCAGCGCGGCTACCTCGCCCGCGTCCTGACTGCGGACCCGGCCGGCGGGGTCCGCGACGACGGGGTCCAGCCACTGGCCCACGTGCTCGACGGGGGCGGGCCGGATGCGATCGCGGCGACCCTCGAGGCTGACGGTTCGGGGGCGATCTACCCGGTCGTCTACACGCGGATCGGTGGCAAGGTGGTCGAGCGGGCGCTCGAATCGGATCCGCTCATGCGCTTCGACACGATCGACGCGCGGCGCGCCATCGGCGAACTCGCCGTGACGGTGATGGCCCGCTGACGACTGGTCAGACGGGAGTCGCGAGCCCGACGAGCCGGTCCGCGGCGGCGATCAGCGTCTCGTGCCGTTTCGGGAATGCGAAACGGAGCTTGGTCCGGCCGAAGTCCGGGCGCGAATAGAACGACGAGCCCGGCACGGCCGCGACCCCGGGATCGCGGATGAGCCGCAAGGCGAACGCGACATCGTCCTCCCCTTCGGCGGCCAGGTCGGCGATGTCGGTCATGACGTAGTAGGCGCCCGCCGGCTCGTGGACGCGAAAGCCCGCCGCACGGAGCGCCGGCAGCAGCAGGCCGCGCCGGGCGCGGTAGCTGGCGGCGAGGTCGGCGTAATACGAGTCCGGGAATCCAAGCGCGACGACCGCGGCGGCCTGCAGCGGAGCCGCGGCACCGACCGTCAGGAAGTCGTGGACGCGCCGGATCCCGACCGACAGGTCCGGAGGCGCGATGGTCCAGCCGATCCGCCAGCCGGTGACCGAATAGGTCTTCGACATCGAGTGGATGGAGACCGTCCGCACGGCCATCCCCGGGAGCGACGCGAGCGGGATGTGCTCGCCCTCGAACACGATGTGCTCGTAGATGTCGTCGGTGAAGGCAAGGGCGTCGAACTCCTGGCACAGTCCGGCGATCAGCTCCAGCTCGGCACGGCTGAAGACCTTGCCGGTCGGGTTGTGCGGCGAGTTGACGATGATCGCCCGGGTCCTCGGGCCGAAGGCGCCGCGCAGCTCGTCCGGGTCGATCGCCCAGTCGGGTTCGTGGAGCGTGACATAGCGCGCCGTTGCGCCGGCCAGGATCGCGTCCGGGCCGTAGTTCTCGTAGTACGGCTCGAAGACGACGATCTCGTCCCCCGGATCGAGCAGACCGAGCATGGCGGCGATCATCGCCTCGGTCGCTCCACAGGTGACGGTGACCTGCGTCTCCGGGTCGACCGCGCCCATCGCCGGGAAGTGGCGGCTCGTGCTTTCGGCGATGGCGTCGCGGAGCGGCTTGCTGCCCCACGTGATCGCGTACTGGTTGATGTCGGCGTCGACCGCGGCGGCCACGGCGACCTTGAGCTCGGGCGGACAGGCGAAGTCCGGGAATCCCTGCGAGAGGCTGATCGCTCCGGCCGCGACGGCCAGCCGGTTCATCTCGCGGATGACGGATTCGGTGAAGCGGTCGGCCTTCCTGGAGATGCGCGGACGTGTCATGGCCGGAAGTCTAGTCACGTGGCAGTCTCAGACGAGGCGCCGTTCGATCGACTCGCGCCAGGACCGCCCAAAGAACGGCTCGCCGTCAAGATCCACGGCGAGGTCGACGCTGAGATGGAACG
>Ga0075026_100000098_pt1 | contig 28729 bp, 25 predicted proteins | sample Str012_2_FD_71392 | JGI IMG/M metagenome (GOLD analysis project Ga0075026, IMG submission 71392) | Freshwater sediment microbial communities in response to fracking from Pennsylvania, USA - Straight Creek_MetaG_SC_2012 | ecosystem: Environmental > Aquatic > Freshwater > Creek > Sediment... | reverse complement strand
CTAAAAAACTGTTTATTTTTCTTTAATAAGCGTGAATATGAAATTATTTAAACCTGCTTGTCTTTTAATTTTTGCTGTCGCTGTTGTTCAGATTGCCTGCGCACAAAAAGAGGCCAGAATTTTACCAGACAGGTGCGGCACCATGCAAAACCTGGAAATTAAATGGCAGGCAAACCCGCAGCTTAAACAACAATTTGAAACAGAAAGAACCCGGTTTAACACCGCGCTCCGCGAAGGCATGTACCGATTGTCTGCTATTCAGCAACAGCAAAACGGCAATCGCACGGCCCTGGTGGTACCCGTTGTATTTCACATTGTACTTACCAACCCGGCCATTGTAACCGATGCGCAAATACAGGCACAACTGGATACATTAAACAGGGATTATGCGGGATTAAATGGAGACTCCGTTGTCATCCCTTCCTATTTTAAATCACTTTTTGGCAAATCGGCCATACAATTTTGCCTGGCGCAACAAACACCTGCCGGTGAACCTGCAAACGGCATAGACCGGGTAACCACCACAAAAGCCTCGTTCTCCAATACAGATGATGGCGTAAAACATTCCGCTTCGGGCGGTGTGGATATATGGGATCCTTCCAGCTATTACAACGTGTGGATATGCGTATTGTCGAACGGCATTCTGGGTTATGGTACTTTTCCGGGAACGGGCAATGCCAATGAACAGGGTGTGGCAATGGACTACCGTTCTTTGCCCGGTGGTTCGCTCACGCAATTCAATGGTGGCAAAACACTTACCCACGAGACTGGTCACTACTTTAACCTCTACCATATCTGGGGCGATGACAATGGCGCCTGCACCGGTACTGATTTTGTAGATGATACGCCAAACCAGGGCAATTCCAGTTCCACTTGTATCAGTGGTATAAAAACAGACAACTGCACCACATCGGGCAATGGCATCATGTACCAGAACTACATGGATTATACCTACGACAATTGCCTGGTAATGTTTACGGCACAGCAGGTAACCCGCATGGAAAGTGCATTCATTGCTTACCGGTCTTCGCTCTTAAATTCTATTGGATGCCAGCCACCGGTCTCCTATAACTTTGATGCACAATTGAAATCGGTCAACCAGCCCGGCCAGCGTATTTGCGCAAACCCGTTCACTCCTGCCATCACCATCCGCAACCGCGGCTCGCAAATATTAACAGCGCTGAAAATTACTACCCTGGTAGACAATGCCGTTACCAATACAACAACATGGACCGGCTCGCTGGCACAACTGGCTTCCGCAAATGTTACACTCAGCCCGGTTACTGCTGCCACCGGTAATCATATACTGACCATTTACGTTTCCAGCCCAAACAACAATACCGATCAGAATACGCAAAACGATACCCTTACCATCAGCTTCCAGTACAACAACCCGGTAAATTCCGTAACAGAAGGTTTTGAAGGGACCGTATTTCCACCAACAGGCTGGGATATTGTAAACCCCGATAATGGTATTACCTGGCAAAAAATAAATGGTGTGGCAAAAACAGGCAGCAACAGTGTTTTAATCAATAACCTCAATTACAGTTCTGTTGGCCAGCAGGATTATCTCCGCCTGCCGGATGTAAGCCTGACCGGTGTTGACTCTGCTTTCTTTTCTTTCCAGGTGGCAGCAGCTACGTATACTGACATCAATACATCGGGCAATTCCTGGGATACGCTGGAAGTATTGATAAGCACCGATTGCGGCAACAGTTATACCAGCCTGTATAAAAAATGGGGCAGCACATTGGTTACACATACTGCAGCATTAACCACCTCATTTGTGCCTGTAGCGGCTGAATGGAGAAAGGATTCCGTCAACATCAGCAATTATATCGGAACCGGAAAAGTGCTGATTGCTTTCAGAAATACCACCGGGTTTGAAAACAATATTTACCTGGATGATATCAACCTGCGCACGGTAACGGTTAACCCCAATTTAAAAAGCAGGGGCTTCCTGGTAACGCCCAGCCCAACCAATGGCCTGGTGGCGGTGCAGTTTTATCCGCAGCCAACCGGTATTAAGGGCATTGCCATATTCAATATGAGCGGACAAAAAGTTGCTGAAACCATTCCAACCGGACAATCCAATTATTATTCGCTTGATATCAGCCGCTATGCTGCCGGCGCCTATATGGTAAGGGTAGTGATGGGCAATAATGTGCTGGTGAAGAAAATCATTAAATATTAATTGCGCCGATAAAAAATTGAAGGCCGCAGCACCGCAAACAAAATTGCGATCTGCGGCTTTGCTGTAAATACCAAATGGTTTAAAAGAACAAATTAGGATAATCGCTGATGATGCCGTCTACACCCAGTTGCTTCAAACGGGCAATTTCGCTTTTATCGTTTACCGTCCACGCAATGACCTTTATATTTTTTTGGTGGCAGGCCTTTAGTAATGTCTCATTCACCAATTGCCAGGCCGGACTATAAATGGTGGGCGTAAAACCCAGCTGTTGCAATTGTACATCCAAAGAACGTTTGTCAAAATCTTCTATCAGCAAAGCGGTTTTCAGGCGGGGATATTCACGATGTATGATCTGCAGGGTGCGCGGATCGAAAGATTGTATGATGACCCTGTCAGTAATATTTTTTTCCAGGATCACTTTCATCAGCGTGGTTACAAATGCGGCAGGCGCCGGGTGAAACAGATTATCTGTTAACGGTTGTGTTTTTGTTTCAATATTGTAAAACGGCAGCTGTAAATGCCGGGCTGCTGCAAATGCTTCTGCACTGTCTATCACATCGCTCAGCAAAGGCTTCTGTGCTTTTATTTTTTGCTGTTGCGGAAAACGCGGATGCGGCTTGAGGCCTACATCATACTGCTGCGTTTCTGCATACGTCATTGTGTAAACGTTGTATTTTCTTTCTTCTTTTTCTTCAATAAAACCACCACCCGGTTTGGTTGTAATCTCATGGTTGAAAAAAGGCTCGTGCGAGAGTATTACCCGGTCATCTTTGGTAATTACGGCATCCATTTCGAGTGTGGTAACGCCCAACGAAAGCCCGTTCAACATAGCGGGTATGGTATTTTCAGGCATCAGTCCGCGGCCGCCACGGTGGGCCTCTGTATCAAAAGCAGGAAGGTTCATGCTGGCCAGTTTTGCAGTGTGGCAGCCGGCAACAATAACAATTACCAGCGCCAGCTCTCCTAATTCTTTTTTCCAGTTCATTGTAATAAAAATTGAACAGCGCTGTATTCCCATCATCGCCTGTTCCTGTAAATATCAATGCTAAACAAAAATCTATTTATTAAATAATTGTGATCTGCGCAACTCCATTTCGCCGGCAATTTCGGCAGACTGACCACCTTCTGCTTTCAATTTATCAACAATGTTATTGTAACTTTCTTTGTCGCGGTTCTGACTCAGTTTAAACACATTGTCGAGATGCGTAATTTCTATTTCAAATGCCACTATGGCTTTCATCATTTTTGCAACCAGTTCTTCCGGCATTTTTTCTACCAAAGCAGGTGATTGTGCATTGTTTTCAAACAAAGCGGTAGTGCGTGACAGTATGTTCAGCAGCGCTGCATCGTCCAGAAATTGCAGCTGCCCTTTTGCATGTACCGAAATATAATTCCAGGTGGAAGCGGTTTGCGGATTGCTGTACCAACTGGCGCTTACATATGTATGCGCACCCGTAAAAACCGAAAGCACCTGCGGATTGTGTTCAAACGCCAGCTGGTGATCTGTTTTCCTTTGTATATGCCCCCGGAGTATCAGTTTATCGCCGCGTTCTTCCAGCAATAGCGGCACTTGTGTGGCAACGGGCTGGTTATTTTTATCGCAGCCGGTTAAAAAGGCAAAGGGATTTGCTTTCATGAACTCCTTCACTACGGCAATGTCTTTCTCTTTAAAATATGAAAAGCTGTACATGAAAAAACAAGGTTAAAGGTTTAATAGTGCAAAGCTTACAGTTGACAACATTGAGATTTTGTTGAATAGCAATGCCCGGCGCTTCAAAAATTGTAAACTTTAAGCTTCAAAACTGTATTTATATCAAGCAACAACTTCGGCCACTTTTGCGGTTTCTATTTTTGCATTCAGCATAGAAACACTTCTTACTGTTTGCGCAGCAAAAGACAGGAAAGCATCTTTGGTAATGGTATCATTGCTCATCATAATGGGTATGCCGGTATCGCCGCCTTCGCGGATGCTTTGTACCAGGGGTATTTGCCCCAGTAAAGGCAGATCATATTCTTCTGCCAGTTTTTTTCCGCCGTTCTTTCCAAAAATATAATATTTATTATCTGGCAATTCTGCCGGAATAAAATAGCTCATGTTTTCTATGAGACCAATGATAGGCACTTTTAGTTGCGCCTGTCCAAACATGGCGATGCCTTTTTTTGCGTCGGCCAGTGCCACATCCTGCGGTGTCGTAACAATGATGGCGCCGGTAACGGGAATGGTTTGCAAAACGGTTAAATGTATATCGCCGGTGCCGGGTGGCATGTCAATCACCAGGTAATCCAGTTCATCCCAAAACACATCTGTTACAAACTGGCGGATGGCGCTGCTGGCCATGGGGCCGCGCCAAACCACCGCACTTTTTTCATCTACCAGCAAGCCAATACTCATCAGTTTGATACCGTATTTTTCAATGGGAACGATCTTTGATTTTTCAGTTTCGCCCATATCCATCATCATAGGTCTTTCGCCGCGTACGCCAAACATAATGGGCACACTGGGGCCATAAATATCAGCATCCATCAGGCCTACTTTGGCATTGCCCTGTGCCAGAGCAAGGGCCAGGTTGGCAGCTACGGTACTTTTACCCACACCGCCTTTTCCGCTCATTACCGCAATAATGTTTTTTACGTTTGGCAGCACCTGTCCTGCATCCTGGCGGTTGGAGGAAGTATTGGAACTGAAATTTACTTTTACAATGGCATCCTTGCTAACCAGTTGCTGAATGGCATTTTCACAAGATTTCCGCATCATTTCCTTCAGGGGGCAGGCGGGTGTGGTAAGCACCAAAGTAAAAGAAACCAGGCTGCCTTCTATTACAATGTCCTTAATCATGTTGAGGGTTACCAGGTCTTTTCCCAAATCGGGTTCCTGCACATTGCTCAGGGCACTCAGTATTTGTTGCTGCGTCATTATAGCTAAAAAGGTTATGTTAAAAAAACTATTTTGCCGCAAAATTAACCAATAGGCGGGGCAATTTGTTGCATTTCTAAAAAATGAAGTAATTATCTTTGAACCGTACGGAGGGGGTATTGTGATTGACCTGTAAAAGGTGCAGGTGATTAAAAATAAATTAATTACGAAGGACGGCGGTACTATTAACAGGAGCAAAAAACCAAAATAACCGACCTTTACAAAACAATTATTACGGATGAAAAGATTGCTACTTTTTACTTTGTTTGCCGCTGCAATTGTAATAAAATCCCAGGCGCAGTTTGTGCAATTAAAAGACTCCGTAGTACAGTTGTACGGTGTGGTGATGACGGCCGACAGTTTGAAAGGCATTCCGTCTGTAAGTGTGATTGTAAAAGGCCAGAACCGCGGTACCATGAGCAATGAACAGGGCGTATTCTCCATTGTGGTACTGAAGGGCGATAAAGTAGAATTTACCAGCATTGGCTACAAACCCAAACTGGTGGAAATCCCCAAAAACCTGGAAGGCAACCAACAAAGCATTATACAACTGATGGTAACAGATACGGTCTACCTGCCCGCTACCATTATTAAACCAAGGCCCACCCGCGAACAGTTTGAACGCGATTTTTTAAACACTGATATTCCTGACGATAACCTTGAGATAGCCCGTAAAAACAATGATGAAGCTACCCGGCGTGCCCTGATGCGCGGATTGCCAAGAGATGGCCGCGAATCTGCCAATTTTGCCCTTGCACAGGGTGCTAAAAAATATTATTATCAGGGTCAAACCCCTCCTATTGGCCTGCTAAACCCATTGGCCTGGGCCGATTTTATACAGGCCTGGAAACGGGGTGATTTTAAGAACAAGTAGGAAAATGCGGTAATGCAGTAATGTGAAAATGAAGCATGGATACCAGCGATCTTCACATCCGCTATCAGGCATTTTTCATGATTTTTCTTTACGCAGCCTTCGGAAAACAATTGTGGCAAATTAAAAAATGATGACAGCAGCGATCACCGCATCAACCATCTTCATATCATATCTTTGGATTGCGCAATGGAAATCAGCACATCAGCACATCAGCACATCAGCCATCAGACATCTTTAAATAATGGTTCAATCAATCAAAACAGTTTCCGTTATTGGCGCAGGCACCATGGGCAATGGCATCGCTCATGTATTTGCGCAATATGGTTTCAAAGTAAATTTAATTGATGTATCGCAGGCACAGCTTGAGAAAGCCATGGTAAGTATTGCCAAAAACCTGGACCGCCAGGTAAGCAAAACAACCATTACAACTGCTGTAAAAGACGCAGCGCTTAAAAACCTGCAAACAGTAACCAGCATTGCGGAAGGCGTAAAAGATGCGCAGCTGGTGATAGAAGCGGCAACAGAAAACATTGAAATTAAACTGGCCATATTTAAACAAATTGATGCTGCTGCACCGGCTGGCGCCATCCTGGCCAGCAACACCTCCTCCATTTCCATAACAAAAATTGCTGCGGCCACCAAAAGACCAGAGGCTGTCATTGGTATGCATTTTATGAATCCAGTTCCACTCATGAAACTGGTGGAGATCATCAATGGTTATGCCAGCAGCAAAGCAGTAACAGCTACAATTGTTGCACTTACCTGCCAATTGGGCAAGACGCCTTGTGTCGTCAACGATTATCCCGGTTTTATTGCCAACCGTATTTTAATGCCGATGATCAATGAAGCCGTTTATAGTTTGTATGAAGGCGTGGCTGGTGTAACCGAAATTGATACGGTGATGAAGCTGGGTATGGCACATCCTATGGGACCGCTGCAACTGGCAGACTTTATTGGCCTGGATGTTTGCCTGTCTATTTTAAAAGTGTTGCAGGATGGATTTGGAAATCCAAAATATGCACCTTGTCCCCTGCTGGTAAACATGGTTGCTGCCGGAAAAATGGGTGTTAAAAGCGGTGAAGGCTTTTATACATACACAGCGGGCAGCAAAGATTTGGTGGTGAGTGACCGATTTGTAAAGTAAACATATGAGCGGATCAAACAATCAATTCGATAAACTGCTCCTGCCAGCACTTTAGCGCAACAGCTGCGCATCTACATTGCGGATGTCTTTTAGCCGGTTTAGTATGGATGCTACCCTGTTTACGGGTATCCCGATATTCATACTGCAAAACAACTGCATTTCCTGGCTCAGCACCGTGCAATTGTACTGTTTTACAATGATCATGATATCGTTCATCATGGTATAATCGAACTGTAAATGATAATTGACTTCAACCTGTTTTTGCAAAATGGGCGTTACCTGCAATACCAGTGAAGCAGCCGTTTTATATGCGTTGATTAAACCCGGTACGCCCAGCAAAGAGCCACCAAAATAACGCACTACAATGATCAGGGTGTTTGTAAGTTCCTTGCTGTCTATTTGTCCCAGAATTGGTTTGCCCGCCGAGCCGGAAGGTTCCCCATCATCGCCCGATCTGAAATTGTTGCCATCCAAACCAATGCGGTAAGCAAAGCAAAAATGGGTGGCCTTGGGATGTTCAGCTTTAACGCCCGCCAGTTGCGTTTTAAAATCTTCTTTTGCCGCAATGGGAAATGCAAATGCCATAAAACGGCTTCCCCTATCCTTGAATTCGGCTACGGCTGATTTGTCTATCGTATAAAAAAATTCCTTTTCTGTCATTCTTCTTTTTTTTAGCACAAGGATGACACGGCTTATTCTGCTTCGCAGCAATAAACAGGCTTTTAAAATCTGTCAAATACCTGTCATCCGTATTCAAAGCAACTTGCGCAGCAGCTTATCCAAAAGCAATCAGCGCAATGGCGCCAAGCGCCAGTACAATGCCCAACCAATTCAGCAATGATAACCTTTCTTTAAACAATATCCATGCAGCCAGTGCACTGAACAATACAATGCCCATATTATTGATGGGTATGATGGCAGAACTGTTGCCCGCATATTGTTTCAGCACCCGCATCAGGCACCAGATGGAAAAATAATTGGGAAGCCCAATGGCCATCCCTGCCAGTACCGCCTTGTATTCAAATTTTTGCTTGCCGGTAATTATTCTTATCAAAAGCACCAGCAAACCAATACCGGCAGCACTTCCAAAGGCAGTAATTAAAAAATCATTGTTGTTGCTGCCATTTAAAAAACGTTGCTCTGTGTATTTTATCAGTGTATCCAGCAGGCCGCTGCCGGCAAACAACAATACGGGCAAAAGCAACAACCATTTGTTTGCTTTTTTTCCGGGTTGGTCAGTTGCCGGTTTTACAGTAAGGTAAACGGCCACCAAAGCCAGCACAATACCCAGCAATTTGATGACAGTGGCTTTTTCATGATACAAAAAAACAGAAAACAAAAAGGGAATGACCAGCGATAATTTATTGGCCACGGATGCCACGGAAACACCCAGTTGCTGTGTAGTAAAACCTACAATATTAAACGTGGTAATAAAGATGGTACCCATTAGCAGGGCCCACAGAAACCAGGGCTGCTGCATGGCAACGGCATTGATGGGGAAATGCCCGTTGAAGATAGAACCCGTAATTACACAAGTCAGGTAATTAAACACAATGGCCTGGAAGGTATTGATGTGCAGCCGCTCCGTTATTTTAAAAGAAAGCGTGAGGTAAGAAGTAAGAATAATACTGCCAATCAGGAACAACATATAATTTGATTTACAATGCGGGTTTATAAAAATGAATGTGGTCTGCCTGCAATTGCAGGCTATCATATTCGGGCAGCCTGCCCAGCTGCGGTGCAGGAATACCAGCTGTTGTTTGTAAGCCGGTATTGGTGATTACCCTTGCCTCGTCAAACAGGTTCTCATCAATAAAAGATTGCAGCAATTGTGTGCCGCCTTCTACCAATACAGACTGAAGCTGTAACTGGTACAATGCATCGCATACCTGCTGTACAATACTGCTTTCTTTTGTAAGCTTATAATAAGAAAGATTGGGCTGTTCTTCCTGTTTCAGGCTGTTGAAGACAATGCTGCGCACCGAACCGTCGAATAGTTTCAGGGAAGCGGGTAAACGCAAATCCATGTCAATCACCAACCGAACCGGGTGTGCACCCTTCCACAACCGGGTAGTGAGCGAGGGATCATCAAACAAAGCCGTATTGGTACCTACCAGGATGGCGGCTTCTTCGCTGCGCCATTTGTGCACCAGGCGGTTGCTGTATGCATTGCTGATCAATAGCCTCGAATGATCATCATTGCCTGTGATGCCTTTGGCAGTTTGCGCCCATTTCAATAAAATATAGGGCCGGTGTTTTGTATGAAAAGTAAAAAATCGTTTGTTAAGCTCTTTGCAGGCTGTTTCCAGTACCGGCTGTATTACCCTTACACCTGCTGCCAGCAATTTTTCGATGCCCTTGCCATCCACTTCTTTAAAAGGATCGCGGCAGCCAATAACTACGGTGGCTATTTTTTTTGCAATGATTAGATCCGCGCAGGGTGGTGTTTTACCAAAATGCGCACAGGGCTCCAGCGATACATACAGCGTGGATGCAGGTATCAGGTATTGATCGGCCAGTGCCACGGCATTGATGCAATTCACTTCTGCATGGGCCTGGCCATATTGCATGTGATAGCCTTCGCCAATGATGCGATCGTTGTGCACCAATACTGCACCCACCATGGGATTGGGCGCCACTGCACCGGTCCCTGCTTTGGCCAGCTCTATACACCGGTGCATGTATGTTTCGTGTGTTTGCAAGGCCGCAATTTAAGCATTTAGCCATTAGCTGCCGGCTTTTGGCAGGCCCGGCATTTCCAATTCCAAAACAACATGTCCGTTTCAACGTTATGGTATTACTAACAGCCAATGGCCAAAAGCCAAAAGCTTCTTATGTTTGCGGCATGACCATTCACGATGCCAGTTTGCAATTGCGGTTCCGGCTTTTTCATTTGTACGAAGAGCGGGAAAGCGGTAATATCACAGACCTGGTGATGGAAAATATCACCGGTTGGAAAAAAATTGATCGTGTTGTCAACAAAAACGTACCGCTGAATGCAATACAGCAAAAATTACTGGAAGATTACACCCAGGCATTGCTGCAGCAAACACCCTTGCAATACGTGCTGAAGGAAGCCTGGTTTTATGGAATGAAATTGTATGTGGATGAAAACGTGCTGATACCAAGACCTGAAACGGAAGAATTGGCAGACTGGGCAATCAAAGAACATCTTTCCGCGCAGGCAGATCAAAAATGGATAGATATCGGAACAGGCAGCGGGTGCATTCCCTTGGCCATAAAAAAAAGTTTGCCCGCAATTGAAGTTCATGCCTGTGATGTAAGCGATGGTGCTTTACGTGTGGCAAAAAAAAATGCAGCCGATCAAAAACTTGCTATCAATTTTCACCTGCTCGATATTTTGAACGAAACCACAAGCCGGCAGCTCCCGTTATTTGCTACCATCATCAGCAACCCCCCTTATATTCCGAAAAAAGACAAAGCTGCCATGGCGGCCAATGTATTGCAGTACGAGCCGCACCTGGCGTTGTTTGTAGAAGATGCGGATCCATTGCTGTTTTACAAAGCCATTGCAGATTTTGCTGCAACGCACCTTGCCGCAAACAGCTTACTATACCTCGAAATACACGAAGAAATGGCTGCGGCCGTCATTGATCTTTATCAGCAAAAAGGATTTGCCCATACCACTTTGCGAAAAGATTTACAGGGCAGGGACAGGATGCTAAAGGTTTCAAACCAATAACCAAGGGTTGCAATTATCTGTGGATGCCGGAAATCCCCTGTCGCTTCTTTAGTAAAATTAACTGCAGGAAACTGTGATGATTTGGGCCCTGCCGCGACTAATTATCATAAGCGAATACGCCGCCTTTATGAGTATTAAACCCAGCAAAGATGAATTTCTGCAGCTTATCCTTGAAAACAAAGGGGTTATCCTAAAAATCTGCAACGCATATTGTGACAACAAAGACGACAGAGAAGATTTAGCCCAGGAAATTATCTTTCAAATCTGGAAGTCGGGAAGCAGTTTTAATGCAGATAGTAAATTTTCCACCTGGATGTACCGCATCGCCCTGAATGTGGCGATCTCTTTTTACAGGAAGCAGCAAAAAGCCGGGCCGCTTATTCCTTTATCTGAAATGCACCTTGAAATTAAAGAAGACCTGGCAGATATGAATGAAGCAGAAAAAAAACTTACCCTGCTGCAAAGGTTTATCAGCGAAATGAAAGAATTGGACAGGGCGCTGACCTTATTGTATTTTGAAGAGAAAAGTTACCAGGAAATCGCCGGCATACTGGGCATAACAGAAACCAATACTGCCACCCGCCTCAGTCGTATAAAGCAGAAATTAAAACAACAATTTTCAACTTATTATAAATAACGCCATGGAAGACATCGAAATAAAAAATATCTGGAAGTCTTACGACGCATTGATACAGGAATCCAAAGTATTAAACCTGCAATCCTGGGCAGTAAACATCCGGTGTTTTGAAGAACTACAAACCCGAAAGGCCCAATCAAAGCTAAAGTCTCTTATCATTCCCAAAATAATTGCGATAGCCCTGGGCATTGGCTGGATATTATTCCTGGCATTTATTTTCTATTATACTTTATCCCAGGTTTTTATCGCTGTTTCACTGGGCATGATACTACTATTTTCCATTGTAGCAGTAATTGTCTACGCCCGCGATGTAATAACCATTGCCCGGATTGATTACAGCGAAAACATACTTGAAACACAAAAGAAAATAGCTTCTTTGCAATCCTCAATTATTAACAGCGTTCGTGTATTGTGGTTGCAGCTTCCATTTTACACCACCTGCTATATTACCAATCAGCAGGCAGCTACCGGGGGAACCACATTCTGGATAATTCAAACTACAGTTACTTTCCTGGCGGGATGGCTGGCGGTTTTTTTGTTCAAAAATATTTCACTGCAAAACATCAATAAAAAACCGGTAAAGGGTTTTCTTAAAGGCTATGGGCTCAGCCGTATTTCAAAAGCCCTGGATTTTATCAATGAAATTGACGCTTTTAAAAAAGAAGTTGTATCCTGATTTTATGGTTGGGTAAGCTTGTACTAGATGTTGTTCTTCTTCAGTTCATTCACCGCAAAATCACAGGCCCTTGCCGTTAATGCCATATAAGTAAGTGATGGATTCTGGCAACCGCCGGAAGCCATGCAACTGCCATCTGTGACAAATACATTTTTTACATCGTGCAGCTGGTTGTTGGCATTCAATACCGATGTTTTGGGATCTTTGCCCATGCGAGCCGTGCCCATTTCATGCACTTCAGAACCACCCGGCGGATCAAAATCAAATGCCTGTACATTTTTAAACCCGGTAGCATTGAGCATTTCAACAGCACTTGCCTTCATGTCTTTCCGCATGGCTTTTTCGTTTTCGCCGTAAGCAAAACTAATATCGGCTAACGGTAATCCCCACTTGTCTTTTTTCTCCTTGTCGAGCGATACTTTATTTTCATTGTTGGGAAGACATTCCCCAAAGGCGCCCATCCACATATACCAGGAACCGGCATTGGCCAGTTGCTTTTTAAAATCAGCGCCAAAACTATCATCCATTGTCATCTTATCGCGCCATTCGTGTCTTTTTGCATCTGCCTGGTAGGCATAACCGCGCACAAAATCTTTTTGCTTTGTCTGGTCGCTGATGTTCCTGAACCTTGGCAGGTAAACACCTGTTGGTCTTCTGCCGTTGTAATACTGGTCTGCAAAGCCGTCGTAATCACCGGTGGCGCCAATGTTTGAATGGTGATCCATCAGGTTGCGGCCCAGCTGCCCGCTGCTATTCCCAAATCCATCGGGGAAATGCCTGGACGTGGATTGCAGCAACAACGTGGCTGTGCCAATCGTGGAAGCATTCAGAAAAATAATTTTCGCAAAAAATTCCGTGGTTTGTTTGGTTTCTTCATCAATGATGCGTACCCCCGTGGCCCTGTTTTGTTTTTCATCGAAAATGATTTCGCTAACAATGGCATGCGGGCGCAAGGTGAGATTACCGGTAACCACGGCTGCCGGAATGGTGGCCGAATTGCTGCTAAAATAGCCGCCAAACGGGCATCCGCGGGTACAAAGGTTGCGGTACTGGCAGGGACCGCGGCCATTCCATCCCCTGCTGAGGTTGGCTACCCTGCCATTGGTAACCATGCGGTCTTTATAATGTGCTTTGATGTCTTTTGCAAATTGTTTTTCCAGGCAGTTCATTTCCATTGGCGGCAGAAATACACCATCTGGCAAATGCGCAAGGCCTTCTGCTTGTCCGCTGATGCCTGCAAATGTTTCTACATGATCGTACCAGGCTGCAATGTCTTGGTAGCGGATGGGCCAGTCTGTACCATGGCCATCCTTTGCATTGGCTTCAAAATCCAGGTCGCTCAGGCGATAAGTTTGCCTGCCCCAGAGCAATGAACGGCCACCCACCTGGTAACCACGTATCCAGTTAAACGGTTTGCTTTGTGTATAGGGATGCTCCTGGTCGTTTACAAAAAAATGTTTGCAGCCTTCATTGTAGGCAAAGCTGGTGGTTTGTACGGGGTTTTCGGCCTTGTCTTTTTCCGATACCTCCAGCCTGCCGGAAAACTCCCAGGGATGCATAGACGCAGTGGGATAGTCTTTTACATGCTCTACATTGCGGCCGCGTTCCAGCAACAGGGTCTTCAGTCCTTTCTCACACAATTCTTTGGCGGCCCATCCTCCGCTGATGCCGCTTCCCACCACAATGGCATCGTACGTATTGGCGGCAACGGCTTTGTTGTTGATGTTAACCTGCTTAGGATCTCCCATGTGGTATTATTTTGTGGCCCATGATTTTTGCCCCGGCGTCATTGGCATACAGGGCAGATAGCCACCCGGAATATAATTGTACGCAAGCGTTTTTGTGGCGCCTGTTTTAGAGGTACAAAAAGCAATGGTGGAATATTCTTTCAGGATATGAAAAAATGATTTGCCGATAAACTTGTTTTTGATTTTGCCCATCATACCGCTGTAGTTTTTTCCTGCTTCGCGAAAATAAGCCACCACTTCCTGTTGCTGCACGGGCGTAAGTGCTGAAAAAGATTTACCGTATTTGCTGCCGGAATGGCTTTCTACCTCCTTCAACCCGTCAATAAAAATATTTTTTGTTTTACGATCTGCTACTTCTTTTATCATGGCAATAACGGTGGTATGTACCATGGCCTCTTTGGCGCCGGGTGTATCTGTAGCAGGAATGATTGTTTCGGCCAAATCTGCCAGCAGCGGCTGGTGCGCATCCAGGAAAGCAAGGTCCGGTGTTTTGTGAATGCTGAACCATTTATAACCGGAGAAGCCGGCGGCTGCTCCGCCACCAACCAGGAAAAAAGATAGAATTGCTTTTCTGCGGTTCATACAAAAAAATTAAGACAAAGTGGGAATGGTTAGAAACAATGCCATGTGCCTGCAAAATAACGAATATAGTGTAGATGTGCAAGGATGCCGCAGGGAAGCCCGGAATACAGCGCTGACGCGGGTTTCAAAGCGTTGTAACAATCAGAGATTGTTTTTTTTCAGTTCGTTGGCTGCAAAAGCTGCGGCCCTTGCGGTGAGGGCCATGTAAGTAAGTGAAGGGTTCTGGCAACCGCCCGAAGGCATACAACTGCCATCGGTAATAAAAACATTTTTTACCTCGTGCAGCTGGTTGTGTTCATTCAGCACCGAAGTTTTTGGATCGCGGCCCATGCGGGCTGTACCCATTTCATGTACGGCAGAACCGGGTACTGAATGATAATCGAAAGGCTGTACGTTTGTAAACCCGGCGGCAGCTAACATTTCGGCGGCAGATTGCTCTGCGTCTTTGCGCATAGCGGCTTCATTGTCTCCATAGCTAAAATGAATGTCTGCTAACGGCAATCCCCACCTGTCTTTTTTGTCTGCGGCCAGCACCACTTTATTGCCAGGGTTGGGAAGGCATTCTCCCCAGGCACCCACCCACATTTGCCAGGGCCCGGGTTTGGCAAGTGATTGTTTATACGCCGCGCCAAAATCGTCGCCGGCCTGCATGCGGTCATTCCATTCGCTTCGCTGGCCGTTGGCCTGGTAGCCATAGCCCCGTATAAAGCCGGGCTGCCGGGTTTGTTCATCGATGTTCCTGAAACGCGGAATATAAATACCGGTTGGTCTTCTGCCCGAATAATATTGATCTGCAAACCCCGTATGTGTACCAGTGGCACCTACACCCAGGTGATGGTCCATAAGGTTAAGGCCTACCTGCCCGCTGCCATTGCCCAGGCCATTGGGAAAACGTTTTGAAACCGACTGCAATAAAATAGAAGCGGTGCCAATAGTGGAGGCATTTAAAAAAACAATGCGTCCAAAATAATCCGTGGTCTTTTGGGTAAGCTCATCAATGATGCGCACACCACGGGCCCGGTTGTTTTTTTCGTCGTAAATAATTTCATACACAATGGCATGCGGCCGCAATGTAAGAAGGCCGGTAGCGGCGGCGGCCGGAATGGTAGCGGCATTGCTGCTGAAATAACCGCCGAAGGGGCATCCCCTATCGCAAAGGTTGCGGTACTGGCAGGGGCCACGGCCATTCCATCCTCTTGAAAGATTGGCTACCCGCCCGTGTATCACTGGCCGGCCATTAAATTTATTTTTTACAGATTCCTTAAAATGCTTTTCGATGCAGTTCATTTCCATGGGTGGCAAAAACACACCGTCTGGTAAATGTGGCAGGCCTTCTGCCTGGCCGCTGATGCCCGCAAATGTTTCTACATAATCATACCATGGCGCAATGTCTTTGTAGCGGATGGGCCAGTCTGCACCATGGCCGTCTTTTGCATTGGCTTCAAAATCCAGATCGCTTAACCGGTAAGTCTGGCGGCCCCAAACCAGTGAACGGCCGCCAACCTGGTAGCCACGGGCCCAGGTAAACGGGTCTGATTGTATATACGGATGTTCCCGATCGCTCACATAAAAATGCTTGCTGCCTTCATCATACACCTGGCATTGTACGGGGTTCTCAGTCTTGTCTTTTTCTGTAATCTGCAGCCGGTTGGCAAACTCCCAGGGATGCATAGACGCAGTGGGATAGTCTTTGATGTGTTCTACATTGCGGCCGCGTTCCAGCAACAGGGTCTTCAATCCTTTTTCACACAATTCTTTGGCGGCCCAGCCACCACTGATGCCGCTGCCCACCACAATGGCATCATAAGTATTGTCTGCAACGCCGTTATTGTAGATATACACCTGTTTCGGATCGCCCATGCGGCAAATTTAGTGGATCGGTTAATTGGTTGAGCGGCTGAATAGTTGACTACTGCAATAACATGGATACAGTTCGGGAGTTTACCGATCTTCCATTATTGTTTCTTATTATCAACCAGCAAAGTGGTGCGGGCGCCCATATCGCGGGCAATGCGCATGATGGCCACTACGTCTTCAAGCGGAACGGTCTTGTCGGCATTGATGGCAATGGTAGCCTGGCTAGAGTCTTTGCTGATATAGGGCTGTACAAAAGCCTGTATTTCGTTTACCGATAAAGTTTTGCCGTTGACGATGTATTGGCCATTGGGTTTAATGTTAACTATGACGGTTTGTTTGGCCTTGGTATCACTTTTTGCTTTTGGTGTAGACAGTTTGATAACATTGGGATTGGCCAGCGTAGATACAATGAGGAAAAAGAACAGCAATATAAACAGGATATCGTTCAACGCTCCTGCATGTAATTCCGGGTGTGATTTAAGACGCCTGTTAAGGTTCATTTTAAAAAATTCAAAATTGTAAATTCTAAATTAAAAAATCAAAAAGAATAATTGTTTACCACACTTATTTTTAATTTCAGCTTTTGACTTTAAAATCACCTTGTCGGTTCCTGCAAAATATCAATAAACTCTGCACTGGCTACTTCCATCCGGTTGATGGTTTTATTAATCTGTGTGTTCAGGAAATTATAGCCCACGTAAGCCAGCAAACCAATAATCAAACCCGATGCAGAAGTAACAATCTTTGTATAAATACCGCCCGCAATAGATGCCGGTGTAAAATCGCCCGTGGTATTGATGTTAAAGAACAACTGCAGCATTCCAAACAGGGTACCCAAAAAACCAAACATGGGCGCAATGCCATACACCAGCGACAATACGGAGAGGTTTCTTTCCATTTTATAGATCTCCAGCTTGCCCACACTTTCCATGCTTTTTTCAATGTAATCGATGGGTTTGCCCACCCGCTGCAGGCCTTTGTCTATCATACTTGCCACGGGGTTATTGGTATTTTTTGCAAGCGCCCTGGCGGCCGCGATATTACCACTGAGTATATTGTCGCGGATCATGTTCATGAAATTACCATCAATGCGGCTGGCTTTATTAATAGCAATAAAACGTTCAAAGAAAAAGAAGATGGCCAGTGCCAGCAATAAGGCAAGCGGTACCATAATAACACCGCCTTCTTTCAGCAGGTCGAACAAATTCATTTTTGCAGCGCTGGCGGCATTTGCTGCACCAGCCTGTGCAGCCAGTACAGAATCTGTGATGTGTTTTGCCAATGCTGTATCTCTGAGTACCTGTAGCAGAAATAAGTTCATGGGGGTTTTATGTTTTACTTACAAATGTAGCGTGTATTACAATTCACATGCCGTACAACTGGTGAACGGTGAAAATAGTATGATTATTTCTTTTATGCTGCTTCAGGCAAATAGCTTAACATTTTGTATAGAAAAATAGAGATGATAATATTTAGTATTCAGTATTTATACGAGGCCTCATCCCAGCACTAACCAGGAGAAAATCCGCGGGTCTGCATACAAAATACCATCAACTCAAAACTATATACTATTATGTACCGCTTTGCTTCATCATCATGGCCTGTATTTGCTTCATGGTTTTTTCCATGCCTTCAGAGCTGCCGTCGAGGAAAATAACATTTCCCTTGCCCAGTTCTGCAAAGTTTTTAATGGCTTCCGTCCACATGCTGAAAAGAATCACATTGGTATCCAGGTTGGCCTGTTTCATTTGTTCAGCCGCCTGGCTCATACCTTTGGCTACTTCTTCGCGGAAGAGCGCCACACCCTGCCCACGCAATTGCGCCGCTTGTCTTTCGGCTTCTGCAGAAATTTTAATGGCATTGCCTTCTGCTTCTGCAGCCTTTGTTTTGGTAATCAGCAATGCCTGGCCTTCGTTTTCAGCAGCGGCTTTCAGGTTGCTGCTGGCCACTACCTTGCTCATGCTGTCTATAATTGCCTGGTCGAAAGTAATATCATTGATCTGCAAATCCAGCAGGTGATAGCCCCATTCTTCCAGGGAATGATCGATCTGGTCTTTTACAAATTCTACGATTTCTTTGCGCAGACCCAGGATTTCTGCCTGGCGTTTGGTGGCCACAAATGCGCGGATGCTGCCTTCGATGGTGCGGGTAAGGGCCTGCATCAAATCACGATCGCTGATGAATTTGAAGGCGACCCTTTTGATGGTTTCTTCATCGGCATTTTGCACCGCGTACAGCAACATGCTTTTAAAATACACATTGGCCTGGTCGGCCGTCACCGCCTGGAATTCCAGTTCCACCGAACGGTTCTGAATACTGATGCGTTTAGCAACCACTTCAAGGAATGGTATTTTCCAACCCAAACCCGGCCTTAATATCCGGCGAAATTTACCAAACAGCGTAGTCACATTAATAAAACCCTGGTTAACGGTTACTACCCCGCTAAAAATGACAAGGATAAGTAAAATCAGCCACCAGTAACTGGTAATAAAACTAGGCATAGCAGAATTGTGTTTAGGCATTGAAGTTAGGGGATTTTATGACACCGGCATTTGTTATAAAGACAGCATTCTTGCGACGCTCCTTTCAACTTTTGGCGGGTATGGCGGCGGCGGCTTATTTGTATACTTGCACAGTGCAATGTATTTACCAATACCAGAAACGCTTTCGCATTGCAGCAACGCTTATGGTTTCCGGGTATTTATATTTTTCTTACCTTTTGTAAAAAATAAAAAGCCATGGCAAGACACCGGAAAATATTGCTTGGAATCGTATCTTTTCTGCCCATTGTTTTGCTCTTTGTTTACATGGCTACATTTTTCAGGTTTTTTATTTCCCTGCTCCGGCATGCACAAGAAGAAGACATGTTGCCCCCGCTGGTAATGGAAAACATTGCCTGGATGCTGCTGGTTATAATACTGCTGGCAGTTTGCTCGCTCGCCCTTAAAGTGTATTTTATCATTCATGCCATAAACAATACTGCCATAGATAGCACCGAAAGAATTGTATGGATACTGGTATTTATATTCGCGGGCCTGATTGGCTTCCCGGTGTATTGGTACATGCGGATATGGAAAGAAGGATTGCCACAGCCGTTAACCTGATATTTGAGCACAACCGGCCCCGATTGCACTTGTACATTGGGGTTACCCTAATTTTATGAATCATTTTTTATACCTTTCTTTAAGTACAAAAAAACAAGCACTAAATTTTTTTACCATGAAAAGAGCACAGTTGATTTTATTTTGTGTGATGGCCGCACAAATGGCTTTTGGTCAGAAAATGGTCTCCATTTTTAATGGCAGGGACCTTACCGGATGGACCATCAATGGCACCGAAAAATGGTATGTAGACAGCAGCAAACAACTGGTTTGCGAGAGCGGGCCCGACAAACAATATGGCTATCTCTCCACGAAAAAAAATTACAAAAATTTTGTACTCACGCTTGAATTTAAACAGGAAGCCAATGGCAATAGTGGTGTTTTTTTCCGCTCTTCCATTGAGGGCGTAAAAATCAGTGGCTGGCAGGTAGAAGTGGCGCCCATCAACCTGCACACGGGTGGCATTTATGAATCATACGGAAGAGGCTGGCTGAAACAACCTGATTCGCTGCATGAAAAATATTTACTGGTGGGCAAATGGAACAAAATGAAAATTAAAGTAGTGGGTGGCAAGGTAACCACGTGGCTAAACGGGCAACAAATGGTTGATATTAGTGATGAAAAAATTGGCGCGGGAGTTGGCTTTATTGCTTTGCAGATTCACGATGGCGGCGGTATTAAAGTAAGATGGAAAAATATTAAGATAGCGGAAATGGACTAGGATTTTGCAAACAGTATAACAATAAACTTCTTTGCCCCTGTGTAATCCTCCTTTCCTCTGTGGTAAAAATTGGTAAAAAAATCAGCTTTTCGACTTAATGAAAATAAATAGTATGTACTACCGCTTGTTTTGCCTGATTGTCATTTTTCTTTTTGCTTCCTGTAATAATGCAACTGAAATTAAAACTGCAGAACCCGCAACAAAAAAGGATTCCGCGGCAACACCCGTTACCATGTCCATGCCCGACTGGGCACTGCAATCAAATATTTACGAAGTAAATGTTCGCCAGTATACCAAAGAAGGCACATTCAACGCTTTTGCGGCGTCATTGCCCAGGCTAAAGGCCATGGGCGTACAGATTCTATGGTTTATGCCCATTACACCCATTAGTGTTGTAGACCGAAAGGGCAAACTCGGCAGCTACTACGCCGTGCAGAACTATACCGCCGTAAACCCCGAATTTGGCAATATGCAGGACTGGAAAAATCTTGTCGCAAAAGCCCACGAGTTTGGTTTTAAAGTAATTACCGATTGGGTACCCAACCATACCGGGGCCGATAATGGCTGGCTGACCCGTCACCCCGGTTTTTTTACAAAAGACAGCACCGGCAAACCCATTCCGGCTTTTGACTGGAGCGATACCCGCGATTTGAATTACGACAACAAAGAATTGCGGGATAGTATGATTGCCGCCATGAAATTCTGGCTCACCGAATCGGGTATTGATGGTTTCCGTTGCGATGTAGCGGGCGAAGTGCCCGATGATTTTTGGAAAACATGCATTGCCGAACTGAAAAAAACAAAAGATGTTTTTATGCTGGCCGAAGGCGACAAAGGAAGTCTGCACCGCGATGGGTTTAACATCAGTTATCCCTGGGATATGTTTGCGACGCTAAAGAAAATCGCCGCAGGCAAAACCAATGCACTGGCTATTGACACGGTGTTAAAACGGCAGGACAGCAGCTTTCCGGCAGGCGCCATCCGCATGTACTTTACCAGCAACCACGATGAAAACAGTTGGAACAAAGCCGACTATGGCACCATGCCCGGGGCCCGGCATGCCCCCTTCGCCGTATTGACGCAAACCCTGCGCAACAGCATTCCGCTTATCTACAGCGGGCAGGAAGAACCGGTAATGGACAGTATCAGCTTCTTCTATAAAAACCCCATCCGCTTTGGCAAGTATGGCAGGGCGAAATTTTATAAAACCCTGCTCGGCCTGCGTGCAACAAACCCGGCACTGGCGGCAGATGCATCATTTAAAAAAGTAAGCGTGGGAGATGATAAAGCATTGTACGCTTATACCAGGGAAAAAGCAGGTCATAAAGTAGCGGTGGTATTAAACCTGTCTGCAAAAGCGCAAACGGTTGCCCTTACTGATCCTTCATTGGCAGGTGAGCCACTGAATGTATTTATGGGAAACAGGGAGAAAATCACCGCCGGTCAATCATTCAATATAGAACCATGGGGTTTTATTGTGTATAGTTACGACCCCGCGCAGTAAGATTTGATACAGTTGCAGGCAAGCGTGAATGCATCAGCCAGGGGGCGTGACAGACGAATGACGCCAATTTTTATTTGCCAAAAGAATAACCATACTCAATACTGGCCACCATTTGTTTTTGTTTGCTGTAGCACAAATCTTTTTCTTTTAGTCCCTGCTGGTTGTACACGTATTTCCAGGTTTGGTAATCGGCGCTGCCTTCCGGTACCACAATCATTTGCGCCACCTGCGATGCTTCGTTGTATTCAAACATATAATCGGGCAGAATGCGTTTTGCCCTTTTGTTGTACCTGGCTACGTCGGTGAGGCGGTGCTGTGCATCGTAATAATAATAAGTGGTGCCCAAATCGCCTTTGTTCCGGGTTGTTTTTTCTTCTCCCGCATTGCCCTGCTCATCGGCGGTAAAAGCAACAAATGTGGTATCGCTGCCATTTTTAATCTTTATCATTTGTTGCGGCTGTCCATTGCTGGTATAGCTCCACTGGTGTGTTTCTGTTTCGGCCGGGTCGTTTACCGGTATGGAATTGCTGCTGATGCTGGTAATACGGCTTGCCGCGTCGTACTCGTACACTGAGCTGGTCACCACATCTGCGGAACTGTCAACGGTTTTAACCAAAAGACCGTTTGCATTGTAATAAGATTTCAACCACGATTCCGGCGCATCGGGCACTTTGGTGTACGTAACTACCAGTTTCTGGGATGGATAAACGGTTTGCTGCAGCGTAACTGCATTTTGTGCCGGGTCCAACGCAGAAGGTGTAAGGGTAACATGAGAGACCTTGTTGTCTTTCATCACCCTGTAACTGGCATTGATTTGCTGCGTTACTACAATGTCTTTATAATAATACTGGGCTTTCGCAGAAAATGCCATGCTGCAAACGGCAAGTACAATGGCGGTAAATCGTAGTGCTGAAAAAATCCGGTTCTTGTTCATGGCTTTATAACGCAATTGCTTGCTAATTAATGTATTTTAGGTCAATAAAAAAATCGTAATTATTTTTAAGCAAATTTAGTGCTGCGTTTTATTCCAAGTGCAGGCTTTATTTCGTTGCAATTGACTGGCAACCGCGTGTGCCGCAAACCAATAAAAAAAAATTATGCAAATACCCGTTGAAGCTTTTGCCCGCCTGGTCAATATTATGGATGATCTGCGTGAAAAATGTCCATGGGACAGGAAGCAGACCATTCATACACTCCGGCAGCTGAGCATAGAAGAATTGTATGAACTGGCCGATGCCATTACGGATGAAGACTGGAAAGGCATCAAAGAAGAATTGGGCGATCTGATGCTGCACATTCTTTTTTATGCAAAAATAGGAACTGAGCAGGGGCAGTTTACCCTGCAGGAAGTACTGGACGGTGTTGCCGAAAAACTGATTGCAAGACATCCGCATATTTATGCCAGTGCTGCCAACAACGGTGAGCTGGTTACGGTAAACGATGAGGAAGACGTAAAAAGAAACTGGGAGAAGCTGAAGTTGAAAGAAGACGGAAAAAAATCGGTGTTGAGCGGCGTACCCAAGGCCCTGCCCGCAACGGTAAAAGCCATGCGCCTGCAGGAAAAAGCAAAGCAGGTGGGTTTTGAATGGGACAACCGCGTGCAGGTTTGGGAAAAAGTAGAAGAAGAAATTGGCGAATTAAAAGAAGCCATTGCACTCAATGATGCCGGCAAAACTGAAGAAGAGTTTGGCGACCTGGTTTTCTCGCTGGTTAACTATGCACGGTTTTTGCAAGTAGATGCCGAAAATGCGCTGGAAAAAACCAATAAGAAGTTTATCAGCCGTTTTACCCAGATGGAGCAAGTGGCTGCATCGCAAAACCGCATGCTGGCCGATATGAGTCTTACCGAAATGGACGCTATCTGGAACAGCATCAAAAAGCAAAACCCGGCATCTTGAAAAATTTCTACCAGCAGGTTGTTAAAAAAAATGTCTTCTTTTTCCTGGGAGCGGCCTGGTTATTCACCATCGCTTTTATCATCGACAATTACTGGTATTCTTCTTCATCGGCAAAATACCTCCGCAAAAACATTGAAAGCGATATTCAGCAGCAGGAAAAAGATTTTGACGAATTGCTGAAAGACACCGCCTTGCTGGGCCGGCTGGCCGATCAGCGCAATACAGCTGCCGAACTGAATACACTCACCGAAAAAACTTATTGCGTCTTCCTTTACGGAGCAGACGATAGCGTCAATAAAGATTTAAAGTTCTGGAATACACAGATCATATTGCCCGGTACCAGTTTGCTGGAAGGTGCAGAACTGAACGAGCTGGTTAAGCTGGCCAATGGGCAATATGAATGCATACGAAGACAAGTAGGTATTGCCGGAAACCGGAAGCTGCTGGCGCTTGCCCTGGTGCCGGTGCGCAAAGACTATTTCCTGGAGATGCCCACCTTAAAAAAAGAATTTGTCAACTATCCGCAGGCAGAAAAAAGTATCAGCATTTCTGTGTCTTCAACAGATTATCCTGTAAAAAGCATTAACGGTAAAACGCTTTTTTACCTGCAGGCCAAATTTATTGCGGAAAAAGACAATACCAACTGGCTGACCATCACATTGAACATCGTAGCCATTTTGCTGCTACTCATCATCGTGCACAACGCAGCACACTATTTTTCCATTGCCTACGGATACCTGGCGGGCATATTCTTCCTGATTGGCATGGTGCTGTTGTTGCGCGGACTTACCTATGGGTTTCCTTCCATGCTAAACCTGCGGCAGTACGATCTTTTTGACCCCAGCATTTACAGCTCCAGCCTGGTGCTCAATTCGCTGGGCGATTTGCTGATCAACGCATTTCTTTTTTGCTGGGTTGTTTTGTTTATCCGCCGCGAAGTGGGTGAAAAACGATTCAGCCTCAGCAGCAAGAAAAGCTGGTATTGGGTAGCCCTGTTATTACCGGTGATATTGCTGGTAGTTACCACTTTTGTATTTGCCAGCATTATTAAAAGTCTTATTGCAGACGCACGCATTTCGTTTAATGTCATCAATTTTTTCAGCCTGGTAAACATCAATAGCCTGGGCGGTTTTATTGTGCTGGCAACTTTATCACTCAGCTTCTTCTATTTATCGCAGGTTATTTTACAGCTCATCTCCCCGTTGCTGAAGAAATCAAAATACATACTGTTTATCCTGATCTCCATCTTTGGCCTTATCCTGCTCACTTTTATACGCAGTTATTCTTTTGTACAGCTCAATATTTATGTATTGCTCTGGCTGCTGGCCTATGTGTGGTTTATGCAGCAACACCTGATTGCCGGCAATGAGTTCAGGATTGCTGTTTCTGATGTACTGGTCTGGCTTTTTATCTTTTCGTTTTCCATATCGGCAATCATCGTCATCGAAAACCAGCGCATCGAATTGCAACAACGCACCCAAACTGCAGAAAAGCTGGCCAGCCAGGCAGACCCTACCAGCGAACACATGCTGAGTATCGCCCTCACTTATTTCGACAACGATTTTCTGTACGATAGTTTCGACCGCTTCCGCGTGGCCAGCTCCAACCACTACCTTAAAGACAGTTTAATCAATAAAAATTTTACCGCCTACCTGTACAAATACGATACCTGGATTTACACCTTTGATTCATCGGAAAACCACAAGCCTCTTTTTAATGACGAACCGGTGTATTCATTCGATACGCTGGACATCATCTTTCGGGTAGAAGGCAGGCCCACCAATGTGCGTGATTTGCGGTATTTCTCCAAGTCGTTCGACAACTATTCGTATATCTATAAAAAGGCAGTAAAGGATACCAACGATCATACTGTTGGCTATTTCTTTGTGCTGTCGAAACCCAAAAGATATAAGAACGATGCGCTGATACCGGAATTGCTGAAACCCCAGCAGGAATTCCTTCCGGAATATTCGCCCAACTATGCTTTTGCGGTGTACCGTGGCGGGCGGCTGATTGATTATTACAATGAACACCAGTTTCCCACTATTTTATCTGCTGCGCAAATACCCAAACTGGAATACGAGCAGCGAAAGCAAAACGGTTTCGACGAATTATGGTATAAAAACACAGACAAAGTGGTCGTCATTGCCCGTAAAGACAATTATATTATTGAAGGCATGACCCTTTTTGCTTATCTCTTCACCACCTTCCTGATACTGCTGGCTGTTTTCCGCATATTCTCCGTGCTTATCATTACCCGGCTGCGCTGGCACCTGGTAAAACAGTTTTTCCAGGTCAACCTGAGATCGCAGATACACGGTACTTTTATTTTAATCACCCTTATTTCATTTCTGGTGATTGGCGTTGCCACTATCTTTTTCTTTATCAACCGCTACAAAAGAAACAATATTGAAAGGCTGAGCAAGGCCATTCAGATCATGAACAACCAGGTGCAGGCCGAAATAAAAAAGGGAGAAGTGTTTGACGATATGGTAAAGTTCTATGAAACCCATACCAACGATGATTTGGAAAACATGGTGCGCCGGGTAGCAGAAATACATGGAACGGATATCAATTTCTATGACCTGCGCGGCAACCTGGTGGTCTCTTCTAACCTGATTGTGTACAACAAGGGTATCCTGAGCGAAAAGATGAACCCGCAGGCTTATTACAACCTGCACAACATGAACCTGATCCAGTTCATCAATGAAGAACAGATGGGTAAAGTGAGCTACCAGAGCATCTACAGCCCGGTACGCGATGCAGAAGGCAACGCCTATGCCTACCTGAACATCCCTTCTTTTGATTCGCAGATGGAACTGAAAAGGGAGATATCCAACTTTTTTGTTACGATTATTAACCTGAATGCATTCATATTTTTGATTGCCGGCGCCATTGCGCTTTTTATTACCAACCGCATTACGTCTTCGTTTACGCTTATCAGTAATAAAATGCGGGCCATCAATCTGGGCAAAACCAATGAAGAAATTCCCTGGCATCGCAACGATGAAATTGGCGGCCTTGTAACAGAGTACAACAAGATGCTGAATAAACTGGAGGCGAGTGCGGCCCAGCTGGCCAAAAGCGAACGGGAAGGTGCCTGGCGGGAAATGGCAAGACAGGTGGCGCATGAAATTAAAAATCCCCTTACGCCGATGAAGCTGAGCATACAGTACCTGCAAAAAGCCATCGACAACAATTCGCCCAATGTAAAAGAAATGACATCGGGTGTTGCAAAAACACTGGTAGAGCAGATTGACCACCTGTCTAAAATAGCGGCCGATTTTTCACAGTTTGCAAACATCGGCAATCCAAAAAGCGAAGTATTTGACATTCACGAAATGCTGAATTCGCTGGTATCACTTTATATGGCCACAGAAAACCTGGAGTTTGAATGGCACCCGGTTCCACAGCGCATTATTTTGTTTGCAGATAAAACACAGCTGAACCGTTTGTTCACCAACCTGCTGCAAAACGCGGTAGAGGCCTGCGAAAACAAAGAGCATAAAAAAATTGTGATGAATGAAGAACTGGAAGATGGCCATATCATCATAAAAATATCAGACAACGGAGACGGCATACCGCTGCATGTGCAGGAAAAAATCTGGACACCCAATTTTACCACCAAAACATCCGGCACCGGCCTGGGCCTTGCCATGAGCCGGAATATTATTGAACAGGCCAAGGGTGAATTGTGGTTTGATACCAAAGAAAACGATGGATCTGTTTTTTATGTGAAGCTGCCTTTGTTCAGGGTGTCTAAGTTAGAGTCGTAAATCGGGTGCGAAGCCCAGCAAGTACAACACTGAGAACAAGTGATAAAAAGGTACGCAAGGCAATACATTCTAAACGCCGGCTGCTTCTTTGCCTGCGCTGAAAAATATGCGCTGTTGCAAAATCAACCATCACAGGTTTTACTGAATCTTCCTGCGCTTTGCTAAAAATGCTTCAAACTCCTTCAAAGAAAAACTACTGAGGTTGTTTTGACGGGTAAGGCCCGCTTTCTGCGCAGCCAGTACACCATATTTGCAATCATCAAAACCATCGGTGGTATGTGCATCGGGGTCAATTGAGATCAGCACCCCTTTTTCAACCGCTTCATTGATCCAGTACCAGTCCATATCAAGCCGGCGGGGATGCGCATTCAGTTCTATTACCACCTGCTGCGCTGCGCAGGCCTCTATAATTCGCTTGTGATCTACCGGGTAGCCTTTGCGGCTTAGCAGCAAACGGCCTGTAAGATGGCCCAGAATGGTTGTGTAAGGATTCTGAATCGCATTCAGCAGCCGCATCATGGCTTTTTCTTCTGTCATTTTTAAATTAGAATGCACAGAAGTAATCACCAGGTCAAATGTTGCAAGGATTTCGTCAGTGTAATCAAGGCTGCCATCGTTCAGTATATCGCACTCAATGCTTTTAAAAATTTTAAAAGGCGCATATTTTTTATTGAGCTCATCTACATAAAGCTGCTGTTCGCGGATGCGATCTTCCTTTAGCCCGTTTGCGTAAAAAGCGCTTTTGCTGTGATCGCTGATGACGAGGTATTCAAAGCCTTTTGCAATACAGGCTTTTGCCATTTCTTCAACGGTACTGGTACCATCGCTCCAGTTGCTGTGGGTATGGATGATGCCCCTGATATCATCGGCTGTAATGACATCGGGTAAATTCTTACCGATTGATTTTTCAAGTATTCCGGTTGCGTCGCGCAGGAAGGCGGGAACATAACTGATACCAGCAGCGGCAAATATGGCATCGTCATTGTTTCCTTTGGCAGTTTTGAAACCAGCTGCTGGAAACTTGCTGGCAAATGTTTCTGTAAACGCAGCTGGCCCGGTGGTATGAAACAACCGCTCCGGCAGATTGCTGCTGCCTGTGTGCAAATGAAGTTTCAGTCCATTTTTTAATTTATACAGCAGGTTATGATTGTCTTCCAGCAACAATTCGGGTGGTTGCGCAGTTTGGAAAGCAGGTTTAATAACAGCATTTTCTTTTGCCACCACAAACTCAAGTTCATCAATGGTAAGATCCTGGCGGCGGTAAGCTCCAGTAACAGCTACAGCGTCTGCAGAAAAACATTTCTCCAGGTACCCGTTCACAGCAGGAAACATAGCAGCTACTTCAGCATACAGAAAACTGCCCTGGTTCTGCATATAATACTCAATGGATTCCTGTATAC
>Ga0075026_100000097_pt1 | contig 28792 bp, 26 predicted proteins | sample Str012_2_FD_71392 | JGI IMG/M metagenome (GOLD analysis project Ga0075026, IMG submission 71392) | Freshwater sediment microbial communities in response to fracking from Pennsylvania, USA - Straight Creek_MetaG_SC_2012 | ecosystem: Environmental > Aquatic > Freshwater > Creek > Sediment... | reverse complement strand
GCTTTGGGCGGTACTGTGGAACTGGCGGCCAAAGTGGGCAATGACCCTTTTGGAAAACACCTGATTGAGGTGATGGAAGCGTTTGGTGTATCTACCAAATGGGTATTGAAAGACGATAATTATTTTACAACTTTTGCTTTTGTATCGCTGATGCTGGATGGCGAACGCGACTTTGTGTTTAACCGCGGGGCCGACGGGCAGCTGAGCCGGCAGGAGATAGAAGCCATCGATCTAGACGATGTATCCATCATCCATTTTGGATCGGCTACCGCATTTCTGCCCGGTCCGCTGCAGGCTGCCTACCAGGGCTTGCTGCAGAAAGCACTGCAGAAAAATATCTTTATCAGCTTCGACCCCAACTACCGGCACCTGCTTTTTGGAAACGATAAACAAACGTTTATTGATCAATCCTGGAATTTCCTGGAATGCTGTCATTTTTTTAAACTGAGCGATGAAGAAGCCATGCTGATTACCGGTTGTGCTACCCTGGCCGACGCCGCCGCTGCATTGCTGGAAAAAACAAAAGCTGTCTTTACCATAACACTGGGCAAAGAAGGCACCTTGCTGGGTTTTCAGCAAGGCACTTCCGTTGTACCCAGCATACCGGTAAAACCCGTAGATACCACCGGCGCAGGCGATGCATTTGTGGGCGCATTGCTGTACCAGCTGAGCGATAAATCACTCAGCGTAATTGATCAGCTTTCTTTACTGGAATGGCAGCAGCTGGTAGCCAATGCCAACAAAGCCGGCGCAAGAACCTGCGAGTACCTGGGCGCCATGGAAGCGTTCAAACATTTAAACAACCAGATTTTTAATTAAGGAAAATTGTTTTACCGTGTACAATTACAGTTTACACCAGCAGATCAATAACGGTTTGCAGCAAAAAGGAATTGACCCCGGCGAAAAAGATATTTTATTTTATACCCGCTTCATTGCCAACGCAACGGCCATTGATGCGCTGTACCAGGAACTATACGGTAATCACCCTGCCGCAAAAAAAGCCTTTGCTCAATTGCTGGAAACCGTTGCAGATGCCTATGCCGGCAGGGCTGCTGCACTGCGGCAACGCGATGATGAAAAAGAAGCCAAAACCCACTGGTTCCTGAGCAATGAGATTACCGGCATGAGTTTGTATGCCGACCGTTTTGCCGGAAGCCTGCAGCAACTTACCGGCAAGCTGGATTACTTCGAAAAGCTGGGGGTTAATTTTTTACACCTTATGCCCGTTTTTAAAAGCCCCGAAGGAGAAAGCGATGGCGGCTATGCGGTTTCCGATTTCAGAACCGTGGATGAACGCTTTGGCACCCTGCAGGATTTGCAGGCCTTAAAACAGCAAATGAACGCCGCGGGCATGTACCTTATGATTGATATTGTGCTCAACCACACTTCTCACAGGCATGCATGGGCGCAGAAAGCAAAGGAGGGCAATAAAAAATACCAGGATTATTTTTATATGTACGATGACCGCTACCTGCCCGATAAGTTTGATGCTGCTATGCCGGATATCTTCCCCGAAAGCTCGCCCGGCAATTTTACCTGGGTAAAAGAATGCAATAAGTGGGTGATGACTGTTTTTCATAATTACCAGTGGGACCTGAACTATACCAACCCGGAAGTATTTGTGGCCATGCTGGATACCATTTTCTTTTATGCCAACCTGGGTATTGACGTACTAAGAATTGATGCACCCGCTTTTATCTGGAAAGAAATGGGCACTACCTGCCAGAACCTTCCAAAGGCGCACAGTATTTTAAGACTGATAAAACAATGCGTACAGGTAGCCGCACCAGGCATGGCCCTGCTGGGCGAAGCCATTGTGGCGCCCGCAGAGATCATGAAATATTTTGGCAACGGTTTATACACTGCCCGCGAATGTGATTTTGCCTATAATGCCACACAAATGGCGCTGGAATGGGATGCGCTTGCCACCGGCGATACCCGCGTGATGCTGGCCGCACAACACGAACTGCTGCAAAAACCGTATGGCACCACCTGGATAACCTATACCCGCTGCCATGATGATATTGGCCTGGGCTACGACGATTACATGATTCAAAATGCCGGTTTTAATGCCTGGGAGCACCGGCGTTTTCTGAAAGATTATTATTCCGGCAATTTTCCCGGTTCGCCCGCACGCGGCGCATTGTTTTCAGTAAACCCCAAAACGCAGGACGCCCGCATCAGCGGATCGCTGGCTTCTTTGTGCGGACTTGAAAAAGCATTGGACGAAAAGAATGACGCGGCCATACAAACGGCCATTCAAAAGATATTGATGATGCAGGCACACAGCTTCTTTATTGGCGGTGTGCCCATGATTTTCTATGGCGATGAAGCTGCCTATACCAACGATTATTCTTATTTGAGCGACCCTGGCAAAAGCTACGACAACCGCTGGATGCACCGGCCCGTGATTAACTGGGAGAAGAATAAAAAAATTGATACCCCCGGCACGGTTGAGCAGCGGGTATTTTCAGCAACGCAGCGCCTTATCAGCATCCGGAAGCAACTGCCGCTGGTGGGCGATTACAAAAACCTGGTATGGCTTTCGCCCCATAATATTCATATAGCCGGCTATGTTCGCAGCCATGAAGGCAGGCGGCTGTTCTGCCTTTTTAATTTCAGTGCAGAAACCGCTTACCTTACCTGGTACCTGTTTAAAGAATACGGCAATCCGCCGGCGCAGCTATACAATTACTGGAACGATGAGCTGCTGACTGTAGGCAACGACCACGAATACCTGGCGGTACCCGCTTATGGCTTTTTGTTGCTGGAACCGAGATAGGGATTATTCAATTTGATTCAGATTTTTACTTTTATTGTTCAAAACAGCGGCTTTGAAACGGGGCCTGATTTTTTTTCCCATTTTGAGCCTGTGGTTTATGGGTAGCCCGGAAAATGATCAGACAATTCTTTATTTTTCGGCTTGTCAATTGAACAGGAATGAAATTTTATTTATAACTATGCAAAGCCGATGTACGTAAAAGAAAGACTTTGCAACAATGAATACAGAAATGACAAAAGCAGGCAACAGTGCGGCTGCGCAGCAATACAAAGTGCCTGCCAGCCTGGACAATTTCATAAAAGAGAATTCGATTGTTGCCCGGTCGCCCGGCCGGATTAACCTGATTGGCGAACATACCGACTACAACAACGGTTTTGTGCTGCCCGCCGCCATTGATAAAGCTGCCTATATTGTTATTACACCCCGCAACGACAATGAAATCCGCCTTCATTCAGTAGATATGAAGGAAGATTACCTGACCAATACGACAGCGCTGAAGAAATCAAAACAAAGTTCATGGCCCAATTATATACTGGGTGTTATTGAACAGTTTGTTTTGGCGGGTATCGTCGTCAACGGGTTTGATGCGGCCCTTACCGGTGATATACCCATTGGTGCGGGGCTTTCTTCTTCCGCTGCTGTAGAATGTGCTGTAGCACTGGCCATGAACGAACTGTATGCCTGCGGATTTGATAAGTTTAGCCTCGTAAAAATGGCCCAAAAAGCAGAGAACGATTTTGTAGGAGTACAATGTGGCATCATGGACCAGTTTGCCAGTATGTTTGGCCGGCAAAACCATGTCATCAGGCTCGATTGCCGTTCGCTTGAATTTGAATACGTTCCTTTTAATATGGAAGGCATCAAAATTTTGTTGCTGGACACCAATGTGAAACATTCCCTGGGTACGTCTGAATACAATGTACGCCGCAAACAATGCGAAACCGGAGTGGCCTGGATACAGCGTCATATACCAGAAGTAAAAAGCCTGCGGGATGCAACCATTGAAATGCTGGATAAATATGTGCTGCACGATGATATCCTGATTTACCAGCGCTGCAAATACGTGGTAGAAGAAAACAACCGCCTGCTGCAGGCCTGCAAAGATTTAGAGAAAGGAGATATGGCCGCTTTTGGCGCCAGGATGTATGAAACCCATTACGGCTTAAGCAAATTGTATGAAGTGAGTTGCCCCGAACTCGATTTCCTGGTGGCGCATGTACAGGGCAATCCTGCTGTATTGGGATCCAGGATGATGGGCGGTGGATTTGGTGGCTGTACCATTAATTTAGTAAAAGAAGACGCCATCGGCGAGCTGGTAAAAGAAACAGCCGCCGCGTACAAAGCGGGAATGCATAAAACACTCAAAGCGCACATTGCAAAAATTGAAACCGGCAGTAATATCCTGCGCTAAATAATCCCGGTAGCGCCTGCCTGGTTTACCCGGCCACTGCGTAAAGCTGAAAGCGTTTAAATACAGGCACTATTAGAGAAAAAATTGTTAAGCAGCCAGGCCAGTTGGAACTGTTCCCTTCATTTTACGTTGTTTTTTACTACAACGCCACGCCCCATTTATTAGCAGGCCAAACTGATGATTTAACTGCGCGGATTAAATAGCCCCGGGATATTATTAAATTATTGTAATTTGATCAGGCTTATTCTTTTGGGATAACCTTGCCGTGTTTGAGCATAAAAAAGGGACTGCAGAAAATAAGAAGCCACGGGTTTCCTCCTGTTCAAAGCATTGAAAATGGAAAAAAAAGTAAAATTCAACCGCTTGTACTTTTTTATCAGCCGCATCAACCAGATGCTGATAAAAGCAACCGATGAAACAACACTTTTTGAAGAAGCCTGCCGGATTGCGGTTGAGTTTGGAAATTTCAGGATGGCCTGGATTGGCAAGGCCGACCGCCAGACACACCGCGTGGTACCTGTTGCTTTTGCCGGCGAAGAAAGCGGGTATCTTACAAATATTAAGAAAATAACCACCGACAATGTAGCAGAAGGGCAGGGGCCAACGGGAACGGCATTGCGCGAAGGAGTGTATGTAGTCTGTAATGATATTGAAACCGAACCGATGATGGCCCCGTGGTCGGCAGCGGCTACCGAGCGGGGCTACCTGTCTTCCATTGCACTTCCGCTGGGAGTTTACGGAAAAACGATTGGCGCCTTTACGATTTATGCCCCCGAAAAAAATTTCTTTGATACCGGTGAAATTGAACTGCTGCAGGAGATGACAGGTAATATTGCCTTTGCGCTGGAGAATTTTGAGAAAGAAGCAGTAAGGCAGGATACGGCCGCTGCTTTGCTGAAAAGCGAAAAACGGTACCAAACATTGGCAGAAATAGCCACGGTGGGTATCTTTCACACAGATGCCAGGGGGTCTACAAATTACGTGAACCCACGCTGGTGCCAGATATCGGGTATGCCACGCGAAGCAGCGCTTGAAAACGGATGGCTGAATGCGGTGCATCCCGAAGACCGTGATCAGTTGCATAAGAACTGGGAAAAAGCAGCCATTAATGAATTGCCTTCAGCTTCCGAATACAGGTTTGTACGGCCCGATGGAACAGTAAGATGGGTAATGGGACAGTCGGCACCCGAAAAGGACGAAGACAACCGGGTGCTTGGTTACGTTGGCACTATAACGGACATCACTGAACGAAAAAAGCATGAAGAAGAAATCCTTTTAGAAAAAAATCTTTCCGATTCTATCATCAACAGTCTGCCGGGCGTATTTTATTTCTATGACCGCGAAGGGAAGTTTTTGCGCTGGAATAAAAACTTTGAAAAAGTGAGCCAGTACAGCCCGGCGGAAATAGCCGCCATGCATCCGCTCGATTTTTTTGATCCCGGCAAAAGGGAATACGTCCGCTCAAGAATCGACCTGGTTTTTGAAACCGGCCATGCCGACGCAGAAGCGGAATTTACCGCCAGGGACAAAACCCAAACCCCTTATTATTTTACCGGAAGAACCATTGAATACGGCGGAGTCACTTTTTTGATGGGGGTAGGCATCGATATTTCTGAAAGGCTGAGTGCACAGGAAACCATTCGAGAATATTCAGAACAACTGCGGCAACTGGCCGACTACCTGCAGGATGTACGCGAACAGGAGCGGGTATACATTGCCCGGGAAATTCACGACGAACTGGGGCAGCAACTAACCGGTCTGAAAATGGATCTGCACTGGCTTAAAACCGAGTACGGCATTTCGGAAGATGTACGGGCATATATTGAGCGCATTTTAAAACTAACTGACGATGCCATTAATACCATACGTAAAATAGCCTCTGCGCTCCGGCCCTTTATACTCGATGATGTAGGATTACCAGAAGCACTGAAATGGCACAGTGCCGAATTTGAAAAGCGTTTTGGCATAAAGGTCTTGTTTGAAACCGGGCTTACAAAACTCGCAATAGCGCCCAAAATTGCCATCGGGCTGTTCAGGATATTCCAGGAATCGCTGACCAATATTGCCCGGCACGCTGAGGCAAACAGCGTAGTCAGCAGTTTAACTTGCTCAGATAATCAGCTTATTTTAAAAATTGAAGACAATGGAAAAGGGTTTGATACGGTAAAGGCACTGCACAAAAAAACATTGGGACTGATAGGCATGAAAGAACGCGTATTGATGATGGAAGGAAAATACCAGCTTGAAAGCGTGCCCGGACATGGCACATGCACAACCGTTGTGGTTCCCCTGAAAGCCGATACTCCCTGATGTTTCATATAATTCTTATATTTAATGCATGATTAGAATCCTGATTGCCGATGACCACTCCATTGTGAGGCAGGGACTGGAGAGAATATTGCAAAAAGAATTTCCGGCTGCTGTTGTAGAGGAAGCGGCCAGTGGAGAAGAAATGCTGAAAATGGTGATCAAAGCAGACTGGGACCTGGTGATTTCTGATCTTTCAATGCCCGGTAAAAGCGGCCTTGAAGTACTGCAGCACATCAAGGAATTTAACCCCAAACTGCCGGTTTTAATTTTGAGCATTTACCCCGAAGAACAATATGCACTCAGGGTGTTAAAAGCCGGCGCCTCCGGCTATTTAAACAAGGCAATGGCGCCGGAAGAATTGATTGTGGCCGTGCACCGGGTCTTATCGGGCAAAAAATACATCACACCTTCTATTGCAGAACAGCTGGCAGAAAATTTTGATCATTTTAATAATAAACTGCCCCACGAGTATTTATCAGATCGTGAATTTGAAGTGATGAAATTGCTGGCCGCAGGCAATTCACTCACCGATATTTCAAGCCGGCTTTCCATCAGTTCATCCACCGTAAGCACCTACAGGGCACGCATACTGGAAAAAATGAAACTCAAATCCAATGCGGATCTCACTTCCTACGTCATCAACAATCACCTGTTATAATGTAAAAAAGTCAACCGGAATATTTGTAGCGGATCGGCTACAATAAAACCCGTGCGCAAATGACAGTTCGTAAAAAAATCAGCCTATACATTTACGGTAGCAACAATTACTGAAAGTATATTGGATGCTGGCCGCCAATGAGTAATCAAAAGAAAACAATATTAATTGTAGATGATGCGGTCATCATTCAGCAAAGAATTGCGCTGTTGCTGAAAAGCCTGGAATATGCGGTGCGTATTGTAACATCGGGCAGCTTTGCAGACGCGGTTCAGGTTTTACGGGAAAAACCCATTCACATTGCCCTGCTCGATATTCACCTGCAGGATCGCAGTGGTATTGATTTATTGCAGCTGATAAATGAGCAGTACCCCGAAATTATTGTAATTATGGTGACCAACCAGGCCCATCCGCAGACAGAAACCCGCTGTAAATCAATGGGGGCAACACACTTTCTCGATAAATCAAACGACTTCGCCAAAATTCCAGGGATAATTTTGGATCTCATTTAATTTTTTTTTTCGGCCCATTTGCGAGGTCATTTCCACTGTTTGTAGCAGAATCTTTACAGCCGCCCGTTGGATACAATACAAGCATTCAACCAATCCATCTATTTTCCGGCTCGTTAGTTTTAAAGTACTTCGCACCGGCTTGCAGATAAGGCATCTGAAGCACCAATTGCCGCCAATTTTATTAAAACAAAAGTCATGAGAAACCGCATAATCAATCCGGTATTCTTTGAAAACCAGGAAGCATTGAAAAAAGCATTCTAAATGCCGGTATAACAGCGGCAATGGTATTGTAACATTTAATCTGTACCCTTTTTGTTATTAAAAGAAATCATTTTCTGCATATGGTGTTTGCCCGGTTATGTTGTAAACTTCAGAATCGTGCGACAGCGGGCCTGTAAAAACTTTTCTTATGAAAGACATCCACAAAAAAAACGGTAAGTATACAACAGGGCCGTCGTTTCAGGCGCCTTTAACCACTGCGGTTGAAACAATAACGGAAAGCGAAGAACTGAAAATATTATCATTGGTTGCCTGCAAAACCATCAATGCCGTTATTATTACCGATGCAAAGAATAGAATAGTTTGGGTGAACGAGGGGTACAGCACGATGACCGGCTATACGGCAGCAGAATCAATTGGGAAAACACCCGGCCGTATCTTACAGGGAAGGGAGACCAGCGGCGAAACAATCCAATACATTGCTCAAAAAGTGGGTAATGGCGAAGTGTTTGAATGCGAGCTGCTGAATTACCACAAAAATGGCACTGCTTTCTGGATGCGGATGCAGGCCCAGCCTGTATACAATGACGAAGGGATCCTGGTAAAATATTTTGGCATCGGTACCGATATTACAGAGCAGAAAAAATTGAATGAAGCCATTACCAACCAAAAAGTAGAAGAACAAAAAAGAATATCAAGGGCCATTTTTAATACTCAGGAGGAGGAGCGGGCACAAATTGGCGGCGAATTGCACGACAATGTAAACCAGTTGCTGGCCACGGTGAAGATTTGCCTGGGGCATATGCTGGAAGAAAATGCGTTCAACAAAAGCTTGTTGGAAAATTGCGTTGATCACATGGACGAGGCGATTCATGAAATCAGGAAAGTGACCAAGCGGATCATATCCCCCGTTTCAAGGACAGCCGGTTTTATAGATTCGCTGGAAGATCTTACCGCCACCATCAGCGATGTGTATAAAATAGACATCGGACTGGACACAGAATGGTTTGATGAAAATAAAATCAATCATCACTGCCGCCAAAACCTGTATCGCATCATACAGGAACAGCTGAGTAATATTACCAAACATGCAAACGCCAGTTCGGTAAGGGTGCAGTTGCAAACAGGCGCCGACGGGATTGTTCTTGTTATAACAGACAACGGTTGTGGCTTTAATGTAAAGACCAGTAAAAAAGGCGTTGGCATCATTAATATCCTGCACCGGGCAGCGTCGTTTAATGGCATAGCAAACCTTGTTTCAGCACCCGGACAAGGTTGCGAGCTTAATATCAGTATTCCGTTCGATAATTGCGCCGCCTGATAATTTTCGGCTGTGCAAGTGCGATGGCTGCAAAAAAACAGGACAGTGGTGAATTTTATTTTATAGTGCCGCAATTTATTTTTAGGCTGAGCAACTCTTTAAATCCTTTGCACCGCTTTCTCTCTCTTAACGCTTTGTCCCTTCATCAAAAAATTTTTTAAAAAACAACAGCTGGTAATCGATGCTGTTTCTCCAGTAGGCCGCATTGTGAATACCCGGCCTTTCTGCGTAATCGTGTTCAATGCGAAGTTTTAGTAGTTTTTCGTGCAGGTTCCGGTTGGGTATCACCAGAAAATCATAAGTGCCGCAATCGATGGTGAGTTTCAGATCCCTGTTTTTTAAATCAGACACGAGGTTGATGACGGAGTTTTTTTGCAGGTTGGCCGTGTTTACAGCACTGTCTCCAAAAAGCATTTTAAAATTCATGCCCTTTGGAAAAAAACTCAGGTCTACTAAACCACTGATGGAGCCAGCCGCACCAAAAAGATCGCGGTGCCGGATGGCCAGGTACAAACCGCCATGACCGCCCATGCTTAAGCCGGTAATGGCGCGGTGTGCCCGGTCGTTGATTGTTTTGTAACTGCTGTCAATATGGTTGATCAGTTCTTTGCTGGTAAATGTTTCGTACCGCACAGAAGAATCTGCCGGGCTGTCGATGTACCAGCTGCCATAGCCACCATCGGGGCAAACAATAATCAACTGCATTTCGTCTGCTTTGTTTCTTAATTGCGGTGCCACCGTAAGCCAGCGGGCAAAGTTGCCGGCATAACCATGCAGCAAATACAGTACAGGATATGTTTTGGTCGATTTCTTATAATCGGAGGGGGTAATAACCATGCATTTTATGCCTTTGTGCATGGCGCTGCTGTAAACAGTAATGGTATCAACATTGCCGGCAATGGCAAACAATGCGATAAAAAAGAAAATTGCGGTAACCGTCAGTTGTTTCATGATCCTGTTCTTTGTATAAAAATAAGAATTGGTGGCTGATGATTGCCAACTAATATTCTGGCTAAGGGTACAAAGAGGAAGAAAGGGTTTGCAATTGTCCCCAGGCTCTTTTCAACTCAGCTCTTAAACTCTTTTTCCTTTTTTCTCTTAACCTCTTTTGGCTACCACTCTTCCCGTTTTTTCACCACTGCCCGCATTGCCGGTAATTATATTTTGTGGTATCATTGCGCAGCATTACTTTTGATATCATATTAATATCATTATAAATTAACTAAATATGGAAAAAGAACTGAAAGCAATGTCTGGTTACCTGGCATTGATCCTGGCAATTGGTAGTTTTATTGGCGCAGTAACTTGTTTTATAACCGGCGCCGGTCGTGGCAATACGTCCAATGTGGCACTGATTGTGCTTGCTTTTTTGCTGGTTATCCTGGGTGTGTTTTTGTTTAAAGGCATTATGGTGGTAAATCCCAATCATGCAAGGGTGTGTACTTTTTTTGGAAAGTATGTAGGTACTGTAAAAGCCAATGGTTTGCTGTGGGTAAACCCTTTTTATTCCAGCTACCGTATTACGCTGCGTTCGCAAAACCTCAACGGTCAGCAATTAAAAGTAAACGACAAAATGGGCAATCCCATTGAGATAGCCGCTGTAATTGTATGGCAGGTGAGTGATACTTATAAAGCGTCATTTGAAGTAGCCGATTTTCAACAGTACGTGGGTATACAAAGCGAAGCGGCCGTGCGCCACCTGGCTACCAGTTGCCCTTATGATCAGCTGGAAGATGAAAAAGCCGAGATAACGCTGCGCGATGGTGGTGAAAAAGTAAATGAAATGCTGGAAAAGGAATTAACGGAGCGACTGGCCCCGGCTGGCATCTTAATCAAGGAGGCACGCATCAGTCACCTGGCCTATTCACCGGAGATCGCAGGTGCCATGTTACAGCGTCAGCAGGCAACCGCCATTGTTGCAGCCCGTTTTAAAATTGTGGAAGGCGCTGTGGGTATGGTAGAGCTGGCATTGGAAATGCTGAGCAAGAAAAACATTGTAAACCTTGATGAAGAAAAGAAAGCCGCCATGGTGAGCAACCTTATGGTAGTATTGTGTGGCGAAAAAGCCGCTACCCCCGTTTTGAATACCGGTACACTGTACCAATAAGATGCAATATCGTTCAATGATAAAAGCCGGCATGCATGGCAGACAAAAAAAGTTTTGTTTTAAGAATTGATGAAGACGTATACAAGCTGCTGGAAAAATGGGCCGCAGATGATTTTCGCAGCGTAAACGGTCACATAGAATGGCTTATTCACCAGCAACTGAAAGCCGCAGGCCGGTTGAAAGCGGCTAAGGATACTGCTGCCGGAAAAACAAAAAAGTAAAAAAAAGAATAATGGTTTCAATCGAAAAAAGCAATAACAGCTTTGTATTTGAAATTATAGGATTTCACAAATTGTGAGCCTGAAGAGTCATTTGTCAATACCCGCCGAACACGTTATAAAAGCATATAAAAATTCTGATGAAGCTTCGGGGTTTCTTGGGTTTAGAATGCCAGGGATTGATTTGGCAGGCATTTTAACGGCCGGCACCTTCAGGATGAAGGGCAGTACTATATTTTGTGACTTTACTAACCATGAAAAAATTATAGTGGTTGACCTGAAAGACGAGACATTAACCCGGCTTTTGATTGAAGTGGAGGATGTAGAAAAATCGCTTGAACTGTTGACCGCTAAATAATATTGTAAAGACTATCATCGTTACTAAAAAGCGGTTGATCATTTGTGATCAACCGCTTTTATATTTTCAGGTAGCAGCGGATCGGATGGTTAACCGATCAACCCATTCTTATTTTAGTTTTTTCTGCAGGTTCTGGTCAATGGCTTCCAGGAATTCTTCCGTGTACAGGAAGTGATCGCCGTGTTTTACTTTATTGCCATGAACGCAAACGGCCAGGTCTTTGGTCATTTTACCTTCTTCTACGGTTTCAATACAAACCGCTTCCAGTGCATTGGCAAAATCAATCAATGGCTGGTTGCCATCCAGCTTACCGCGGAAGGCCAGGCCACGCGTCCATGCAAAAATAGAAGCAATGGGATTGGTAGACGTAGGTTTGCCCGCCTGGTGATCACGATAGTGACGGGTAACAGTACCATGGGCTGCTTCTGCTTCCATGGTTTTTCCATCGGGTGTAACCAGTACGGAAGTCATCAGTCCAAGGCTTCCAAAACCCTGTGCCACAGTATCACTTTGTACATCGCCATCATAGTTCTTACAGGCCCATACAAAATTGCCATTCCATTTTAATGCGCTGGCCACCATATCATCAATCAGCCGGTGTTCGTATACAATGCCGGCTGCATCAAAAAGGGTTTTAAATTCTTTGTCAAAGATATCCTGGAAGATGTCTTTGAAGCGGCCATCGTATTTTTTTAGAATGGTGTTTTTAGTAGAAAGGTACAGCGGCCATTTTTTGCTGAGGGCCATGTTAAAACAGCTCCGCGCAAAACCGATAATGCTTTCGTCGGTATTGTACATGCTCATGGCCACGCCATCGCCTTTAAAATTGTATACTTCAAACACCTGGGGTTCGCCACCGCCCTCTGGTGTAAAAGTCATGGTTAGTTTTCCTTTGCCTTTGATAACGGTATCGGTTGCACGATACTGGTCGCCAAAAGCATGACGGCCTACAATGATGGGCGCCGTCCAGTTGGTTACCAGGCGGGGTATGTTTTTGATAACGATTGGCTCACGAAAAACGGTTCCGTCAAGAATATTGCGGATGGTACCATTGGGGCTTTTCCACATTTGCTTCAATGAAAATTCTTTTACCCTTGCTTCGTCGGGGGTAATGGTGGCACATTTAATGCCCACTCCATATTGCCGGATGGCATTGGCAGCGTCTACCGTTACTTTATCGTCGGTTTTATCGCGGTATTCCATGCCCAGGTCATAATATCTGATATCAATATCCAGGTATGGAAGTATCAGTTTGTCTTTGATGAATTTCCAGATAATCCTTGTCATTTCGTCGCCATCCAGTTCAACCACCGGGTTGGCTACTTTGATCTTTTGCGCCATGGTTAAGAGTTTGTTTAAAGTGAACGGCAAACCTACATAATTTGATGGATTTTCCAAGACGCCGGTTTATAATGCCATTCTGCCGCTATTTTAATACTTATTTGCTTGTTGCTGTAGTAATTTATTTTAACTTTAGACTGCTCGTATATACACATTCTGAGAAACCCAGTAACAATGCAAAATTTGTATGAGTATATCAGGCAATTTGCCGACGTAACACCGGAGGAATTCGGGCGGATGGCGGAGCTGCTTGAAACGGTTCATGTTGGCAAAAAACATATACTCACCCAGAGAGGCCAGGTAGAAAAATACCTGTACATCATCAACAAGGGGCTGGCCAGGAAATTTTTCTACAAAAACAAAGAAGAAATAGTGACCCAGATTGCCAAAGAAAACGATTTGGTTTGCTCCTCGGTATCCTTTCTTTCCCAAAAACCTTCAGATTACGTGGTCGAAACCCTTGAACCCTGCACTTTGATTGCACTCAGCTTCGAAAACATGGAGAAAATGTATAGCTGGGGCCCGCATATGAACAGGCTGGGCAGGCTGGTTACGCTGGACTGGCTGCTGCAAAAAGAAATATGGGAACACGATCGTTTGCGCCATGAACCCCGCGACCGGTTTATACGGTTTATGAATGAAAACAACGATCTTGTGCAGCGTGTGCAGCAGAAATACCTCGCTTCATACCTGAACATGAAGCCAGAAACCTTTAGCCGGTACAAACATTTGTTGAGGGGATAATTACAAACAAACCAGATTTCACTTCCATGAACGAACAGATTTTATACAAACAATATCTGGACACGGTGCTGGCATATTTCAGGCGTTTTATAGACCTGAGCCATGAAGAATTTGATTTGATAGCGCCATTTTTTGAAATCAGGAAATTTGATAAAAAGACAAAAGTGCTTAAAACCGGCGAAACGGACGGCTATTTCAATATCATTATGAAAGGACTGGCCCGCAAATACCTGATGGTAAATAAAAAGGAAGTCACCATACAATTGTCTACAGAAGGACATATGATTCATTCTGAAATTTCTTTCAACCTGCAAAAGCCTTCAGACTGTATTATTGAAGCGATAGAACCAGTTACTTTTCTTTCTATGAGCCATGCCAATATACAGATGATATACGAAAAACTGCCGCAGACCGAGAAGCTGGGCAGGATGATCATTACCGAAATGTTTATCAAAAAAGATCAGCGTGATTTTAAACAGTTGAATAAAACAACCCGCGAAAGGTTCCTGGATTATATGCACGACCACCCGGATATGCTGCAAAGGGTGCCGCAGAAATACCTTGCTTCCTACCTCAATATCAAACCCGAAACCTTCAGCCGCCTCAAACACCTGCTGCGTCCAAAAAGAAATGTACCGGTAAAAGAAGGCTAGTCGCCAGATAAAGAACCCGGTTACTTACTGCTGGTAAAAATCATCATGATCTTTGTCTTCCTGCCAGCTGTATTCTATTTCATAGGCCAGTTTCCTGGCAAACGCTGTGTCATGCACATCTTTCAAAAATCCAAATACCATGTCCATGCCGGCGCTTACACCCGAAGACGTATAAAAATTGCCATCCACCACCCAACGGGCCTGCCTTACCCATTGCACTTTTTCTCCGGTACTCATTACCCAATCAAATGCTTTTTTGTTGCTGGTGGCTTTGCGGTTATCCAGCAGTCCCGTTTTGGCCAGCAATGAAGTGCCGGTACACACGGTGAAGACATAGCGGCTTTGCGAAGCAATTTTTTTAATGGCATCAATGAGTACTTTGTTGTTTACTTCTACCCTTGTGCCATAACCGCCCGGAATAAGAAAGATGCCGGTGCCATTGCCGATGGCTTCCAGTTTTTCCGTATCAATGGACACACCGTGTTTGTTGTTTACCAATCCGCCGGCCAGCGAATAAAACCGGATTTGGTACAGGTCTGTAAGCCTTCCCAGTATTTCTACAGGTCCAAAAACATCCAGAGTTTCAAAATCTTCAAAAACAAGAACGGAAACTTGCATAAAGCTGTTTTAAGGATAAAAATGATTGCCGCAACGCGGGGTATAAAAGCTTTACCTGCAATTTAACAAATGCCGCCGTGTTTTGCCGCCTGTTTTTTGGGTGCCAGAACCTGGCATTTGCGCTGTTACTGTCTTTCATGAAAACTTTAGCACAAGAAAAATCCCGAATGCGAACAGCTGTTGCATCGGAACCGTACAGTTTTTATTGCAACATAAAAAAAGCAGGTTGATTTACAGCGTTTTCTTTCTGGCACACTTACGGTAATGTATATACCGAACATTTATTCTAAAATGAAAAAAAATCAGTTATGAAAAAGTTTGTTAAACCTGCAGCTTTCGCAGCTGCCATTATCCTGCTGGCCTTCTCTTCTTCTGCAAAAGCGGCTGTACTGCCCCATTCAAAATTTGCCGCGGTATCGCCTCATCCTTTTGATGATAAAAACGCCTTTAGCGTTGAAATAAGCCGTGTGGGCGATGACGAAGTAATTTCTGCAGTTATTGAAAACCCGGGCAGAAAAAATTTATCAATAACACTCAGCGGCCCCGATGGAGCCATGATTGATAATTTCTTTACCGGGCGCAAGCTGGTTAAAATGAACAAGCGCTACAATTTTACCGGGGCCGACGAAGGATTGTATACGCTTACCATCAGCGATGGCGTTCGGCGGATAAAAAAACAGGTAACGCTGCAACGTGTAACGGCCATGCCTGTTAGCCAATTAATAGTGCAATAAAGGCAGGCACCACAATGTTAGTTTAGTTTGGCGTAGTTTTTATGAAACCAATGGGGGATGTTTTACATTCCCCATTTTTATGGCTGCTGCACTTACAATAAACTTTCCAGGATTGCTCTTGTAGCATCAAGACCCTTGTGCCGGTAGCAGGCCATACCGGTTTTTGTGGCGGCATCCACCAGTATTTGCCGGTCATCGAAATAAAGACACTGTTCGGGACTTGCCTGTGCAATGCCCATGGCAAGGCGAAAGATGCCGGGGTCTGGTTTGCGCATGCCTACTTCGCAGGAAGAAACAAAAGCATCAAAAAAATGGTGCAGCCTGAATTGCTGAATGCGGTAATCGTTCAGTTCTTTTCCTTCATTGTTGATGGAAATAAAGCGAAACTGGCCGCGGTGCTGTTTCTTAAATTCAATCAGCCACTGCAAAGTACCCGGCAGTTCAACAGATTGCTCCAGCATAAACTGGATGTACTCATTTTTTGTGAAATTACGCGGGCGGTAGAAAAGGGTGGTATTTAAATATTCATCCAGCGTAATCTTACCAATTTCATACACATTAAAAATAAATTCGTGCAGGATATTCATTTCATTATAATCGAAGCCAAACTTTACCGCCGCGGCCTGCCTCGATTCATGCCCCCAGCCGTTGGTTAGCAAAACGCCGCCGATATCGAAGAAAAGGATCTTATTAAATGCTGTACTCATACCGGTAAAGATACAGAAAGCCGGTTAACAGCTTACTTTAACAAAGTTGCAACCCGTTACAGATTAAATTTGTATACTTAAATTAAAAAAATGAACAGACTTAATTGCTGGAAATGCATTGTAATATTGTCGTCTTTAATGGCGCTTGCAGCATTTGCCTGATTTTATTCCGTTTTAAAGTATTTGAGCAGGCTCCGGCCTGCTTTTTTTATTGCAGGCAGTTAGCAATTGCCGCCCGATTTTTTTTTGAATCAGTTTGCTTACATGTGTTTCTTTGTCAGACGCGGCTGTTTACAGTACAATTTCAACCGGCTTTTTTGACAAACCGGGAAAAATGGAAACAGCGCCTTATATTAGTACTTTAAAACCACTGCTTAAGAATGACAGTTAAATATAAAAGTGATACCGTAGAATGGGAAAAGGTTTTGAACCTGAAAAACTTCCTGCACATTGCGGTGGGCATTGTTTTGGCGGTGCTGGCCATGAAGGGGTTTATGATTCCCAATAAATTCCTGGATGGGGGCATTACCGGTATCTCCATTTTGCTTTACGAAATTTTCCATATTAATATCAGCTTCCTCGTAATTATTTTAAATGCATTGTTTATCTACCTCGGTTACCGCCGGATTGGTAAAACTTTTGCGGTGCAAACCACCATTGCGGTGGTATTGCTGGCCCTGGCCCTGTTTTTTATTAATATCAATCCCATTACCAGCGATAAATTACTGATAGCCATTTTTGGCGGACTGCTGATGGGTACGGGCGTAGGTCTTGTAATCAGGGGAGGGGGCGTAATTGACGGCGCAGAAGTGATTGCCGTTTTTACCGGCAGAAGAACAGGCTTTTCCAACAGCGAAATTATTATGCTGATCAATACAATCATTTTTGCAGTGGCGGCCTTACAGTTTGGCATTGAAACGGCCATGTATTCTGTGATTACTTATTTTACGGCCACCCGGGCCATCAACTACGTGGTAGATGGCATTGAACAATTTACGGCCATGAATATTATTTCTGCAAAGCACGACGAAATCAAAAGCTTCCTGGTAAATGAACTGGGCAAAGGCATTACGGTGTACAAGGGAGAACGCGGCTACCTGCCCGGCAGTTTTGATGTTAAAACCGACACGGACATTATTGTAACCATTGTTACACGGCTCGAAATAAAACAAATACAGGAAGCGTTAACAAGAATAGATCCCAAAGTTTTTATGTACGTACAAACCATCAAAGAGGCAAGCGGTGGCGTATTAAAAGCAAAGGCCCATGCAAAGTAGCCAGTCAATGAAAGCGTTTGTTGAAAATTTATTAAGGGAGAAATTATCGCCCCTGTATTATTACCATAATGTTGCCCATACTTTGTACGTAATGGACAAGGCCGCAGAAATTGGCAGGCACGAACATTGTTCCGAAAAGGAAATTGAGCTTATGATAGCGGCTGCTTTATGGCACGACAGCGGCTATATCAATACCAATACCAGTCATGAAAAAGAAAGTTGTGTACTTGCACGGCAGTATTTGCCGGCTTATGGATTTTCAGCAGCTGAGACGGACGCCATCTGCGGTATGATAATGGCCACGCGCATGCCACAATCGCCCAAAAACAAACTGGAAGAAATTATTGCAGATGCAGACCTGGAATACCTGGGCACCGCTGCCGCAGCTGAAAAGGCAAATGACCTGTTCAGGGAATTAAAGGAATTAAACCCCGCCTTTACCAATGAACAATGGCAAAAAACGCAGCTTAATTTTTTAAGTGCCCACCAGTATTTTACCAGGTATTGCAAAGAAAACAAAGAGCCGTTAAAACAGGCTTACCTGCAGCGATTGCTGCAGGATAAAGGCTAAGCATTACCGTTGCAGCGCTGCGCAAGTGTTTTCAACAAGATTTATTTTTGATGTTCTCCCGCCACTCCTGCGGTGTTGCCCCCTGTTCCTGTTTAAAAATTCTTGCAAAATAGCCGGGGTCGTTGTAGCCACAGTCAAGTGCAACCGACCCAATGCTGCTGGCAGGATTCCTGAGCAGCTCCATGGCCTTGTTTAGCCGTATCATGCGGATAAACTTATTGGGCGAGCAGCCGGTCAGGGCATCCAGCTTCCGGTGCAGCTGCGAGTGGCTCATGTATACTATTTTACACAATTGCTCCACGGTAAAATGCGTGTCTGAAAGATGCGCTTCTACGGCTTCACGTACTTTTCTTACAAATGCATCTTCGGTTGCTGATTCTGGTGCAGGTTCTTCTTCAACCGGGTAGATGGCAACAGGCAAGGCCGGATTTGCCAGGCCCGCTTTTTTCAGGTAAAACTGCTGCAGGTGCTTCCGAAGTTCCAGTAATTTTTTTATACGGATCAGTAATTCGCCGCGGTGAAAGGGTTTTTCAAGATAAACGTCTGCGCCTTGTTGCAGTCCTTCCATTTTACTTTCCATGTCAGCTTTCGCGGTAAGCATAATGATGGGTATATGGCTGGTGTGTTCGTCGTTGCGCAACTGCCTGCAGAGTTCAAAGCCATCTGCAAACGGCATCATTACGTCGGTAATGATCAGGTCCGGGACGCGTTCGGCTGCTATCTCAAAACCTTCCAGCCCGTCTTTTCCAACGGCCAGGCGGTAATCGGGCAGGCAGGAAGCGGTATAGGCCACCACATCGGCATTGTCTTCTACCAGTAAGATCAATGGTTTTTGATCATCGTTGATGTAGTTGCTGTTTGCTGTTGTATGGTTTGGCAGCTGTGCCTGCAATGCAGCCGCTTCGGGGTGGGTGGTTTCGTTGCCGGTTGCCATGGTTTTTTCCAATGGAAGTATTACGGTAAATTCACTTCCCCGGTTGGCGCCGGTTGGGGGGCTCTTTACCGTTATCTCACCATTCATTAATTTAACCAGCTCTTTTGTAAGCGCCAGGCCAATGCCGGTGCCGCCTGTTTTGCGGGTATGGCTGTCGTCGAGCTGGTAAAAGCGGTCGAAGATATGCTGCAATTGGTTTTCCGGAATGCCAATGCCGGTATCTTTTACTTTTATCACCAGGGCCGGTTTTAAAGCATCACCCGGCGCCATGGTTTCGTTTACGGCAATGTATATATTGCCTTTTTCGGAGGTAAATTTTAAAGCGTTCGACAATAAGTTAGATACAATCTGCCGGATTTTTTCAGGATCGTAGCGCAAATACAGGCAATCCATTTCGGATAAAAAATGCAGCTGTTTTTTCTGGCTTTCGGCCAGGGAGGCAAAAGATTCCACAATGTAACGGAGGAAGCTGATCACATCGCCGTTTACAGGTTTCAGTGTCATTTTTCCGGTTTCCAGTTTAGAGAGGTCCAGCATTTCGTTTACCAGGTTCAGCAGGCTTTGCCCGTTGCGCACTATCATCTGCATGCCGTGGTTAAAATGTTCGCCGGGTTTGCTGATTACCTGCTCGGCCATGCCCAGTATAACGGTGAGTGGTGTACGAAATTCGTGGGTGATATTGGTATACAGCTGCGTTTTCACCATGTCCAGCTCTTTGATTCTTTTGGCTTCCAGCTGTTCTAAATTCAGCTGCGACTTCAGCCTGGCTTCATTGACCATAAACTGCAGCCATGCACGAATACCCAAAGCCAGCAACGCCGCATAAATAAGGTAAGCCCACCAGCTGCGCCACCAGGGTGGTAAAACTGTTATTTGCAGTGCCGCTATTTTATTGCTCCAGCTGCCCTGGCTGTTAGCGCCCTGCACTTTAAAAGTATATTTTCCCGCTGGCAGGTGCAGGTAAGTGGCCGAACGGCGGGTGCCGCTTTCGAGCCAGTCTTTATCGACCCCCACCATCTGGTAACGGTATTTGTTCTGACCGGGTGCTGTAAAATCAAGCGATGAAAATTCAAGTGTAAGAATGTCTTCCAGGTTTGACAATGTGATGCTGGCCGATTGCTCGATGGTGTGCCGCAGAATGCGGGTTTTATCGCCGGGCAAAACCGATTGGTTGTTAACCAGCAGGTCTGTAATATATACCGGTGGCGTAAAACCAGGTACCAGTATTTCTTTTGGATCGAAAATATTGATGCCGTTAACGCCGCCAAATGCGAGCTGTCCGTTGGCAAGTTTTGCATATGCACCGGTGTTAAATTCATCGTCCTGAAGGCCGTCTGCTTTGGTAAAATTCCGGAACCCGAATTTTTTATTGTCGGTGAACAGTGTTAAACAAAAAATACCCTTGTTGGTGCTGCCCCAGATATTACCTGCATCGTCCTTCAAAATTCCATACACCACATCGTTGGGCAAACCATCTTTTGCAGTAAGGTGGAAAAAATTCCCTGTCTTTTTTTCAATCCTGTTCAGTCCACCACCCTTGGTACAAATCCAGAGAAAATCGGCAGGTGCTTTGGGGTCGTCCATAAAACAGGACACGTAATTATAATTTAATGAATTGCGGTTACCGGGGTCATTGGCAAACCATGTAATAACGGGTGTTCCGTTTGCGCTGTTGTTCCATTCAAGTTTTGCAAAACCCTGTTCAGTGCCCACCCAGTATATGCCATTGTGGTCTTCATACAGGGCCGTACAAATGGCTTTCTGTGGTAATTGTTTTTGTTGGTTGTTGATGCTGAAACTGTCGATGGCGCCAGTGTTTGTGTTGATGCGTGTAATGACACCACCCAAACCCGGAAACCATACATTGCCCTTGCTGTCTTCCATCATGGGCTGTTTATCGCCCTGGCCATTATTGAGTGTTACTGAGGGAAAAGCCCTTAACTGGTGGCTGCGTATACTATATTTAAACGGGCCGTTATCATCCGTCCTTATCCAGTAATCGCCGTTTGCAGCAATCAGAAAATTGTCAACCTCTTTATCCGCAGTGATGTTGCTGAAAACATTTTTTTGCAAAGAATCTTTGAAGAGTCTTTTCCATTCATATGGATAAGCGCCAAGGTAAACATCGTTTGAAGCAGAAGCTACTATAAAGCGCACACTAAAACCGGCAGCCCGCTGGCTGAATTTTTTTTCTGCGGTATTGTACTTGCGCAACCCATAACCTTTGGTGCCTGCCCATAGCATGCCAGAACGATCCATTACAAAGGGATACAATACTTTTGAAGCGGCAGTCAGCGGCAGGTCTTTTCCCCATTGCAATGGCTGGCCTGGTTGCCACTTGCAGATATCGTAATAGGAGGGTTCTTCATGAAAATTTATCCAGGGATCAAATTTGGGGTTGAAGATTAAATTACCAGCTGCTATGGCCGTGGTATCAAACAAGGGTGTAATACTTTTGCCATCCCAAAGAAAGAAATGCCCGTTTATCCAAAGGCCACCATCCGCAGTGGCATAACCGCTGTTGTAAAATTTTCCATCGCTGAGTTTACTGAAAGTTTTGCCAGCAGGGTTAAAGTGGTAAATATTTTTATCGAGACAGGCCACCCAAATATTTTGCAGCGGGTCTTTGCCAATTCCATACACGGAGGTATTGCCCGGTAGCGCAACCCTCGTAATCACGGGTAGTACAGCTTCCTGCTCAAAAAAATCAGTGGGTAGCTGAATGATGTTGAGCCCGGCATCCTGTGCGGGCGCCAGTATCCTTCCATCTTCCAGTTCGGTGATGGAGCCTATGATGGTATTGCCGGAAAGACTGTTGCTATTTGCTGCATCGTGCATGAAGCGGTAAAACTGCCCGCTTTTTTTATCGTATACATTCAAACCGGCATTGTCGGTTCCGGCCCATATTCTGCCCTTGCTGTCTTCAAAAATGCTAACCACGGTATTGCTGCTGAGCGAATGTGCATTGTAAGGATCGTTGGTAAATACTTTAAAACCGTAGCCATCGTAGCGGTTGAGGCCGTTTTTTGTAGCCACCCAGATAAAGCCCTCTTTGTCCTGCAAAATATCAAACACCATACCCTGCGATAAACCCTGGGCAATGGAGACCACTTCATAGCTGTTTGGCTTCTGAGCAAAAAGGGGCAAGCCCCAGCAGGCAATGGAAAATACCAGGATGGTTTGCAGGTTGCGTAAGGGGTTGCTCATGCGCTAATAAAGGTAAACGTAAACTCTTTTTTTAGTATGACAATTAAAAAAAATTCGGACGCTGAATAGATAAAATGACGAATTAATCCTGCTGATGCACAATTTGTCCGCAGAACAGGTGAAAATGTGTTATAAAATAATGAGAATGTATTCACGGTATTAAGGGTTTGCATGGAGCTTTGCTATATCGCTCCTGACAACGTTAACCCACATTTCCAAAACCGGCCAAAATTACCTGCAATGAAAAAACGCCTGTCGCTGCTGCTTGCAACATTTGTTTTACTACTGCTGTTTGCCTGCAACAATACGCCCGCTGCAAAAGACGAACCCGTAGCCAAACCCGTAGCCGCAGCTGTCTCTAATCCCAACTTTGGTATTGCACCCATTGAGTATGCCGGATTAAGTGAAAAGGCACTGAACCATGTTGCCAAATTTGAATTTGATGCATGGGGCGAAATGCTGGCGGACAACGTGGTGTTTGCCTTTCCTGATGGCGATCAAAACACCCGTACAAAACTGGAAGGCAAAGCCGCCGTGCTGGCCTGGTGGAAAAACTGGCATGCCACATCGGGCGTAAGTTCTATGACCATGACCGAGTTCAATCATTTTCCGCTGGAAGTAACCGCCCAGCCCAAAGGGGGCGCTTCCATGGGTATTTACGACTTTGCTTATTTTACCAATAACGCCGTGTACAACAACAAATCCGTTTCATTGCGCATGAACTTTATCACCCACTTTAACGCCGATAAGAAGATAGACCGCTACATTACTTACTACGACCGGACACTCCTCATCAAAGCAATCGGCAAAAATTTGCTCGAAAAAAAATAAGCGCCATCTTAAGCGGCAGCCCGGAAATCTTTCCCGGCTGCTGTTTTTGTTCAAAGGTTTAAGTTTAAAAAAACATGCCTTCTTTCAATCACCCATCAATCAATAAAACAAACAGCAATGAAAAAAAGCCTTTTCGCAGCTTGCATCGTACTGCCTGCCTGCTTTACTTTGGTATTGGTTGCCTGCACAAACAATGCGCCGGTGCAACCGGTAAAGGAACCTGAAAAAACGGAAATGTCGCAAAGCGAAATGCTTATCCGCGGCAGTAACCTGGTTACCGCCATTGGTTGCAACCATTGTCATACGCCCAAGAAAATGGGACCGAGCGGACCCGTGTATGATTCTGCGTTGCTTTTATCGGGCCACCAGGCCAATAGCCCGCTGCCGGTAATTGATAAAAAAGCATTAACACCGGGCAACTGGGTGTTGTTTGCAAGTGATCTTACCGCCACCGTAGGGCCCTGGGGTATTTCATACGCTGCCAACCTTACGCCCGATTCACTAACAGGTATTGGGGCCTGGAGTGAGGAAATATTTATCAAAACAATCCGCTCCGGCAAACACCTGGGCCAGGAAGGCGGACGGCCCATTATGCCGCCCATGCCATGGGAAAGTGTAGCCTCCCTGAATGACGATGATTTAAAATCGGTGTATACATTCCTGCACTCGCTTCCTGCTATCAAAAACCAGGTGCCGGCTTATATGCCTCCGCCTGAAGTGATGAAACTAAAATAACCCTGGCTGACCGGATGTACCGGGCTCCTATAACCGAAAATTAAAACCTCAAAAAAAGCATATGAAAAATTCATGGATTTATTTGAAATCATTACTGGCCGTTTGTACAATGATAGTGATGGGTGCCTGCAACAATAGCACCGACAATGCCGCTACGGCGCCTGCAAAAGCGGCCGATACGGTAGCCGCTATTCCACCGGCGCCTGTAGCTGTACCTGCACCGGTATTTAAGCCTTTCGACATTGTGGAAATTGCACACGCCGTTAAAGACTATGCCAAATGGAAACCGGTATTTGATGCCGATTCCGTGAACCGTAAGGCCAGTGGCCTGGATTATATTGTAGTAGGAAGGGAGATGGGTAAGCCAAACAACCTGCTGGTAGTGCTCAATGTGGCCGATACGCAGAAAGCAAAAGCGTTTTCTGCTGATCCCAAACTGAAAGAAGCCATGAAAAAAGGCGGCGTCATTTCAAAGCCCGTGGCGGATTTCTTTCATGTCATCAGGTTTAACGCCGATTCAAAAGAAAAAAAATGGGTGATTGTAACGCACAAAGTAAAAGATTTTGATGCCTGGTTAAAAGTATACGACGGGGAAGGCAAGGAAAAAAGAATGAGTGAAGGCATGGTGGATGTGGTACTGGCCCGCGGCATTGATGATCCAAACCTGGTACAGCTTGTATTTGATATAACGGACATGGCCAAAGCAAAAGCCGCCATCACTTCAGCAGAAAAGAAAAAATTGATGATGAGTGCCGGGGTAGAAGGTGCTCCTAAGATTGTGTTTTATTCTTCGGCCGAATAAAAATAAAACTGCCCGCTGAACACAGTCAATTCATTGTTTCCCGGGCAGTTTCTTTTTTCAGCTAACCCTTACAAAAAATCACTATGCAACGCAGAACATTTATAAAAAACACGGCCATCAGCGCAGTGGCTGTCAGTGCTTTTGGTTTTATTCGTTTTGATGGCGGGCGTTATACCGGCGATTGTGAAACCACCACTGATATACTGGGGCCCTATTACAGGCCCGGCAGCCCGTTGCGCAATAACTTACTTATTGCAGGTGAAAAAGGTACTCTTGCCGAACTGAGCGGCATCGTAAAACACCATGATTGTGTATCGCCCTATAAAAATGCCAAAGTAGAATTGTGGCATTGCGATAACAGGGGGATCTACGACAATGAATCCAAAGATTTCAAGTACCGCGGAACAACTTATACCGATGAAAGCGGCCGTTACAGCTTCCAAACAATTCTGCCGGTTGCCTATGGCAGCGGCGAGATAATCAGGCCTGCACACTATCACCTGATGATTACAGCTGAGGGCTACCAACCCCTTGTAACGCAATTGTATTTTGCCGGCGATCCAAAAATTGTGCTGGATGCGGCCGCTAAATCGCCTGCTTCTAAAAACAGGATTTTAAAAGTACAAACGCTGAAAGACGGCAGTAAAAAAGTGTTGTATGATGTTAGCATGGCACAAACGCTGGCTGTGGAGGCAGCAGCAATCGACAAACTTACCGGCACTTATACCGCAGTAAAAGATCCAAAAAATAAAAAAGAGCTTTTTAGAAAAGAAAATGGACTCTGGATGAAAAACGAAGTCTTTGGAGAAATGTATGTTTACAAAGGCAATAACACATTTGAATACCCAGGCATGCCAGCGGGTAGTTATGGCTTACTAAAGTTTGAATTACTGGCTTCGGGTGGCGTACGGCTCACCATAAAAGAAGCCTACGGAAAATTGGTAGTACCCGAAACGGAATATACAAGGGATGTATAATCAAACACATCAACCATTAAACTTTACATTTTGCAAATGACAAACAAAGAATTTTTTATTCAGACCTGGCAAAGTGAAATGGCCAAAACAGCGGGTACCGTAAGGGCTTTGCCTGCAGATATGGCAAATCTATGATGGCAGCAAGGACAAATTAAACTACAGTTGCTGGAAAACATAAATTGCTGCACCGGGCAACCATTGCCCGGTGCAGCAATTTTAGGACGATTGCCCAAAGATTATTTCAGCAACCGGTTATAATTGACTCCGTTGCTGTAAATTGTAGTAATAACTAACCTCCAAACAACCTGCATATTGCATGAAAACCGATAACCTGCACCGGTGCATGATACTTTGCACCGCATTTATATTATTGGCATTACTGCCCTTAGGCGTTCAAAGCCAGTTGCAATACAATGCCGGAATAAAACAAGCCGCCATCTCATTTGTGGGTACGCTGGATAAAATGCACCGTCAAATTGCACTTCGCCCGTTTAGTGATACCGCAAGAACCAAATGGAACAATCTACCGGTGGGGCTCAGGCCAAGAGCGGGTCTCAATGTTGGCAATATGACCAATGAGCAGCGCAAATTGTTTCACCGCCTGCTCTCAGTTTCACTCAGCTCGCAGGGTTACCTTAAAGCCAGCAGCATTATGCAGCTGGATCAGCTGCTGAATGCCGTTTACGACAGTCTTTACCTCAGTAAAAAAATTGATGACACAACATATAAAGAAGTAAGGGCCTTGCTCTGGACACCCAAAAATTATTTCCTCGTTTTCTTTGGCGATCCTTCCGACAGCGTTTGGGGTTATAAAGTAGAAGGTCATCATCTTTCCCTGAATTTCACTTTTGTAAACGATAAGCTTTCCGTAACGCCCCTGTTTGTTGGAACCGATCCGGCCGAATATCCCTTCAGTGAATATGCCGGTCTGCGGGTACTTGGCCAGGAAGAAGATCTCGGCATTGCACTCATCAACTCATTAAACCCGGCACAACAACAAAAAGCCACGATGAATACCGGGGTGCCGAAAGATATCATCACTGGCGCCGAAAGTGGCAAGCGGCTGGTAGACAATTGGGGAATCCTTGCAGCAGAAATGAACAAAGAGCAACAGGCTGTATTGCAGTACATGATTCGCGAATTTGTTTTCAACCTTGAATACGATAAAGCCGTTGCGGAATATGATAAAATAATAAAAGCGGGGATTGGAAAAATTTATTTTGGCTGGATTGGCGCTTACGAAGAATCCAAAGCACATTATTATGTATTGAACGGACCCGGCTTTCTGATTGAATTTGACAATTCGGGTTTTGGTGGAAGGGCCAATCACATTCATGCTATCTGGCGTGAAAAAGGGAATGAATACGGCGAAGATGTATTGAAGCAGCATTATTTATCGGAGAAGCATTAGAATTGGCCGGCCAGGAGCAAATAATTAAGTGATCTGCCAGTCATAATTTCCGTTTTTGCCCAGAGTGCAGGATCGTATCTTTTGACCGGCTCACCGCCACTGGGATCGGCATCCATTCATACCTTTGCTTTATATTTCGTATGCCTGAAAAAAAACCGCTCAAATCCTGCTTATGAAAAGGGCTGTTGAAAGAACTGTATTTTTCGAATCTAAAAGGGATTGTTGCGCCACATCATTTTTATAACTGTTACATCGCCGGTTGAATGAATCAGGCAACAATAAAACAAAGCCGGATAAAATGGAGCTGTATTCATGAATCAAACACATACTCTTATTGTGGGCGCCAGTGTATCGGGTTTGGCCGCTGCGGCTGCCTTGCAGAAGAAAGGAGTAGCCTATACGATAATTGAAAAAAATGCGCAACTGGCGTTGCCCTGGCGCAATCATTATGAACGCCTCCATTTGCATACGCCAAAGAGTTTGTCGGCATTGCCCTATAAAAAATTTGATGCTGCTGTGCCGCGTTATCCAGGCCGTCAGCAGGTAGTGGATTACCTGGACGATTACCGCCTGGCATTCAATATCAACCCGGTTTTTAATTCGGAAGCGCTGACCATAAAAAAGGAAGGGAAGTATTGGATAACGGAGACCAATAACGGCAGTTTTAAATCCAGCTGCCTGGTAATGGCCACTGGTGTTTACAATCAACCCAAAGCCATTCAATTGAAAGGTATGGCATCATTTACCGGTAGCATTATACACAGCGCAGCATATAAAACCGGCAGGGATTTTAGCGCAAAAAAAGTATTGGTGATCGGTTTTGGTAATTCGGCCTGCGAGATTGCCATTGATTTGTACGAACAGGGTGCTATTCCTTCTATGTCGGTGCGCTCGCCGGTTAATATGGTGCCACGTGATCTGATGGGCATTCCTATTTTGAAGCTGAGCCTGCTGCTGAGCCGTTTGCCCGCCCGCATTGCGGATGCCATCAATGCACCCATTGTAAAAATAATGTTTGGCGATATCAGAAAACTGGGGCTGAAAAAAATGCCTTATGGAACTTTTGAACAGATTAAAAAAGACGGCAGTATTCCGTTGCTGGATATTGGTACCATCAAACACATACGGCAGGGGCATATAAAAATACATGGCAATATTAACCATATTGAAACTGCAACAGTTTTTTTTGAAAAAGGGGAACAGGAAAATTTTGATGCCATTGTGGCCTGCATTGGGTACGAAAGTGCTTTTGAAAATATGCTGAAAGTTGACAAAAGCCGGTTTGATGATTTGAAAGTAAGCGTTGACAAGCAAAAATATTTTGGTAAAGATGGTTTGTATTTCTGCGGTTTCTGGG
>Ga0075026_100000096_pt1 | contig 28857 bp, 29 predicted proteins | sample Str012_2_FD_71392 | JGI IMG/M metagenome (GOLD analysis project Ga0075026, IMG submission 71392) | Freshwater sediment microbial communities in response to fracking from Pennsylvania, USA - Straight Creek_MetaG_SC_2012 | ecosystem: Environmental > Aquatic > Freshwater > Creek > Sediment... | reverse complement strand
CTTTTACATCATTCAGGGTGCCTTTTATCAATATAACGCCACCGCTGAACTGCCTGAAATGAAAACTGGTAAGTAGTTTGGCCGATGGCTGTACAAATTCTTCCTGTGCCCGGGCAAAACAGGAAAAGGAAAGAAAGGCAGTTAGAAATAGTAGTATAAGGCAATCGTTGCGTCTCACAATCATGCAGTTTGTTTGTAAATAAGCAGGGGCTTTGTGCATTGCTGCAGATAATACCCCTACCAAGTTACAACATGCGGCACAATAAACGCCCACCGTTGCTGTATAAAATCAAATATATAGTGTACTGTAAAAGATGGCCGGCAGCCAGCATTTGCCATTGGTAAGGCGGTAATGGTTGTTGGAGGATGTAAGCATGAAGCTGGTGGGTTGAAAGCCGGAAACAGGCAATAGACAATCATGAGGCAGCGGCCGCAATACAACAGTATAGTGATTCTTGTAAACGGGTTTTAATTTTTACCGTTCATCACCGGGGCATTAAAAAGGCACCCCTTGTACAAAGGGTGCCTTTTCGTTTGTGTTATTGTAAAGAACGGTGTGCGTCCTGGATTTTTATTTAGGGTTTCATGTATTTTTCTGTTACCTCCATATTACGGGTATTGTCAATCTTTACAGTTGTCCAGTTTTTGGCATCTTCCAGTTTCACGAAATAGTTTACTTCATCGCCCACGGTATATTCAGTAATACCAAAAACAGATTTGTCGGCAAATTTCTTTTTCAGCTTGCACTGAATATCTACGGGCAATTGTTCTGCCGCATAGTACCTGCGCGAACTGATAAAATTTCCTTCATCATCGTACTTAACAAAAGTGCTGATGCCCTGTTGTGTAAATTTTACAGTAGAAAAATCAACTGCATCGGTCCACACCACGTTTTCCGCATCGGTAAAAGTTGTTTTAAATGCTTTCAGCGTTTTTTCGGGTGTATTGGCGAATGAACTTCCGGCTATCATCAGAACAGCTGCGAACAAGATTACTTTTTTCATGGCTTTGCTTTTTAATTTTTTGACAGATTAGGATAAGATGACCAACCAAAAGTAGTATCGTAAAAAACGGAAGTCAATGCAATTGGTAGTACCGGCAGGCACATGATAAGATATGAAAACAACTTATCCTGAATGCGGTTTAATTGGATGCTGGCTTTGGGCTGAAATGCAGCAGTGCAGCGTGTTTCAGCTATGTTGCATCAAAATTGTGAAGCCTGCGTTAACCCTCTGTTAAAGTGGAATTGTGATTGCTTCATGATAATTATGCATCTTTGCACAACTTAATAAACACAATTGAAATATGAAACTGGCTACCAAATTTATACATGCAGGCGCAGAACCCGATCCGTCTACCGGTGCTATTATGACACCCATTTACCAGACTTCTACCTATGTGCAGGAAGCACCCGGTAAGAACAAGGGTTTTGAATATGCTCGTTCGCAAAATCCCACGCGTAAAGCGCTTGAAGAGGCACTGGCAGTAATTGAGAATGGTAAGTTTGGTCTTGCGTTCAGCAGCGGAGTAGCGGCTACAGATGCGGTGATAAAATTGCTGGAGCCCGGCGATGAAGTGATTGCAGCAAGTGATATGTATGGCGGCACTTACCGGCTGTTTACAAAAGTGTTTGAGAAATTCGGCATTAAATTTATTTATGTAGATACAACCAATGCTGCCAATATCAGCGCGGTCATAACGGCCAGTACCAAACTCATTTGGCTTGAAACGCCTACCAATCCATTAATGAACATCACCGATGTGGAAGCGGTAACAGCCATTGCAAAAAAGCAAAACATCCTGGTTTGCGTAGACAATACTTTTGCATCGCCTTACCTGCAAAATCCGCTGGATATGGGTGCTGACATTGTGATGCATTCCTCTACCAAATACCTTGGGGGGCACAGCGATGTAATACAGGGTGCGCTGGTGATGAATGATGCAGCCCTTCGCGAAAAATTATACTTTATTCAGAAGAGCTGCGGTGCCGTACCGGGTCCCATGGATTGCTTCCTGGTGTTGCGCGGCATTAAAACGCTGCATGTGCGTATGAGACAGCATTGCGAAAACGGCATTGCCATTGCGCATTGGCTCCGCAACCACGCTAAAGTGGCAAAAGTATACTGGCCCGGTTTTGAAGACAGTCACAACTATGCCATTGCCAAAAAGCAAATGCGCGGCTTTGGTGGTATGATAAGTTTTGAATTAAAAGACGATAGCACGGATGCCGCCATGAAAGTATTGTCATCCACAAAAATATTTTCATTGGCAGAAAGCCTGGGCGGTGTAGAGTCGCTGATCAACCACCCGGCAACTATGACACATGCTTCTATACCGCGGACGGAAAGAATCAAAAATGGTTTGAGCGATTCTTTAATAAGGCTGAGCGTGGGCATTGAGGATGCGGAAGATTTGATAGCCGACCTGCAACAGGCCATTGGATAATTGCTGTTGTTTACTTAAGACTTTTTCATTGCATGCCTTACAGGGAGTTGGCGGAATTTTTCTTTCTCTCCGTGGGCAGCGTAAGAGGAAGTTGAAACTAACTGGTGGATGAAAATAAATAACGAAAAGCTGAAAGATTTTCTCGATAGAAAGGTGGATGAATACAACCAGCTGTCTTTTATTGCCAGGGATCCGGTTTGCATTCCGCATTTGTTTACCCGCAAGCAGGACATCGAGATAGCCGGTTTGTTTGCAGCATTGTTTGCCTGGGGCAATCGTACCACCATTATCAATAAATCGAAAGAACTGATGTCGCTGATGGGCAATGAGCCTTATTCATTTTGTATAAACCATACCGGTAAAGAATTGCAAAGCCTGCTGCATTTTAAGCACCGCACTTTTAATACAACAGATGTATTGTATTTTATGGTTTTTTTGAAGCACCACTATTCGGTAAGCCCAAGCCTGGAAACCGCTTTTTGCCAATGGATGGGCAGCAGGGATGAAGACATAGAATCGGCACTTAACGGATTTTACCAATATTTTTTTTCATTGCAGGATGCACCCGTACGCACCCGCAAACACATTGCAACACCCCAAAAAAAATCTACCTGCAAAAGGCTGAACATGTTTTTGCGCTGGATGGTGCGCAGCGATAAGCACGGCGTAGATTTTGGCATCTGGAAAAAAATAAAACCTGGGCAGCTTATATGCCCCATTGACGTGCATGTGGCCAGGGTAGCCAGGCGTTTTAATTTGTTACAGCGCAATGCGCTTGACTGGCAGGCGGCCGTTGAACTAACCCAATACCTGCGAACACTGGATCCAAAAGATCCGGTGAAATATGATTTTGCACTTTTTGGCCTGGGGGCCATAGAAAAATTCTGATGAACGACCCATCACTTATAGCAATCATCAATTCCGAAATGGACCTGGCATTGCCGCCGGATACGGCCTTTGCTGCCCTGCGGCAACAACTGCAGCTGGCTGTTGGCCGGTTGATTGAAAAAGATTTTCAGCGCCTGGTGTTCGTGCTCTACCGGGTAGATGTAAACGAAAGAAAACTGAAATACCTGCTGCAGGAAAATGTTGGGGAAGATGCAGCAGTGATCATTGCAGACCTTATCATTGAGCGGCAACTGGAAAAGATTAAAACCCGTCAGCAATTTAAACAGCAGGATGATAACCTAAGCGATGAAGAGAAATGGTAATGCCGGAAAACGGTGCGCTTATTTAAACATCAAATCGTTTACTTTCTCCTTGTCTTCTTTTTCTTTTTTCAGATCAAACATGGTTCCAAAAACCCTGTCCCAAAGGGTAGTACTAACGCCAAAGCCTTTTTCCTGTTCTTTGTAATGGTGCAGGTGGTGGTTGCGCCAGAGCGGCTTCATCCATTTAAACGGAGGGTTCCAGGCATGAATGGCATAATGCATGGTACCATATAAAAGGTAACCCAGCAAAAAACCTGGAAAAAACATAAACACATGGTTGCCCAGCAACAGGTATTGCAGTACCAGCACCACACAGGCAAAGATAAAACTGGGGGCCGGGGGCATAAAAAGCCGCTCGCGGTCTCTCGGGTATTCATGATGGTTAGCATGTAAAATGTAAACGATGCGCTGCGCCCCGGGGCTGTGTGCCACATAGTGAAAGGCGAACCGGTGCATCAGGTATTCAAAAAGTGTCCAGGAAAACAAGCCGCCGGTAAATACCAGGGCGATATAAGAAATGGTAAAATGATGTTTGACAAAACTGTAATAAAGCAAAAATAAAATGACAGGCAGGTACATACCCCAAATAACCAGGGGATGTGTTTTTGTAAGCATTTCAAGGTACTGGTTTCTGAATATTCTTGCCTGTCCTTTGTTATGAATTTTCTGAAACTTCATAGATCCCGTTTATCGTTACAAAGATAATAAATGCAGAAAATAATAACCTTTTAGGGCCACGGCAATTCCTGCAGATTGTTGTTTTGAACAATTTTGTCGCAAAGTTTGTACCACCGTATGATAGAAAGAATCACGGAATTTTTTTCCCATATTAACAGCTTGTTATTTTAATGAATAACAAGCTGTGCGCTGCAAAATGATGCAAAGCAGGGGTGGTGGGGCCACAAAGAAGGCATAACACGATAATGCGTAATTACATTATTTTTGCGCAAATTAAACGAGCATATATGAGCAAGGGCCCCGTTTCTGCATTTATAGAACACCACTACCGCCATTTTAATGCTGCTGCACTGATGGATGCAGCCAAAGGATATGAAACACATTTGCTGGAAGGTGGCAAAATGATGGTTACCCTGGCAGGTGCCATGAGTACGGCTGAACTGGGCTTATCGCTGGCCGAAATGATACGGCAGGATAAAATAGCCATTATCAGCTGCACCGGTGCCAACCTGGAAGAAGACATTATGAACCTGGTGGCCCACAGCCACTATAAAAGAGTACCCAATTACAGGGACCTGAGTCCGCAGGAAGAATGGGACTTGCTGGAAAACCATTACAATCGTGTAACGGATACCTGCATCCCCGAAGAAGAAGCGTTTCGCCGGTTGCAGCAGCACATCCATAAGATATGGAAAGCCGCTGACGACAATGGCGAGAGATATTTTCCGCACGAATACATGTACCAGATGCTGCTGAGCGGTGTACTGGAACAATACTATGAGATAGATCCAAAGAACAGCTGGATGCTGGCTGCCGCTAAAAAGAACATACCCATTGTGGTGCCGGGTTGGGAAGACAGCACTATGGGAAATATCTTTGCCTCCTATATTATTAAAGGGCAATTAAAAGCAAGCACCATGAAAAGTGGTATTGAATACATGGTGTGGCTGAGCGAATGGTACCGCCACAATTCATCCGGCAAAGGCGTCGGCTTTTTCCAAATCGGCGGTGGTATTGCCGGCGATTTTCCCATTTGCGTAGTGCCCATGATGTACCAGGACCTGGAATGGCACGATGTACCGTTCTGGAGTTATTTCTGCCAGATATCCGATTCTACTACTTCATATGGTTCTTACAGCGGGGCTGTTCCCAATGAAAAAATAACCTGGGGAAAACTGGACATTAAAACACCCAAGTTTATTGTGGAAAGCGATGCTACCATTGTGGCGCCATTGATGTTTGCATGGATATTGGGTTGGTAAAGCAGGTAGCTGTTGCCGGATGTGACGATGCCTGATTTCTTTTTTGGGAAATTTCAAAAAAACACATCGCACCTGCAATAAAGGGAATCAGCCATTGCAAAATCAGCCATATTTAATATTTGTCCGATGCCAGACTATACCGCCCAAAAAATATCTTCTTCCATACCGATTGATGGAAATATTCATAAGCCTGTTTGGCAAAACGCAAAATGGAGCAAACGTTTTGTGGACATGGTAGATGGCCAGGCTGGCATGTACAATACACAAACCGCCGTATTGTGGAATGAAACACAGCTTTACATTGCCTTTACAGCCGAAGAGCCATTTGTGGAAGCAACACTTACAGCAAGGGACAGCATCATTTTTTTAGAAAACGATCTGGAAGTTTTTATTGATGGCGGCGATAGTTATTACGAACTGGAAGTGAATGCCGCCAATACGGTGTACGAAGTTTTTTTTATTTGGAAGGATGCGTACAGCCAGGGCAGCCAATTTGATACGCCGCAATTTGATGTACAGCAGCCACAGGCTTATACCTTTGGAGGAGATTATGACCGAAGCGGCGCCAGCTTCTGGAAGGGTACACACCCCCGCGGTATAAGATGGGCCTTTACCAATTTTGATATGCCCGGCTTGCAAACTGCCGTGCAGGTAGAGGGCACACTCAATAACAACAACGATATTGACAAAGGATGGAACCTGGAAATTGCTATACCCTGGAGCAGTTTGCAACTGCTGGCCAATGGCCGAACCATACCACCTAAAAGCGGCGATGTTTGGAATATGTTCCTGGGGCGGTTTCAAAAATTAATGGCCGGCGGTAAAGAAATTACACCGCATCCTGCAATGGCATTGAACGCACATGGTATTTATGATACACATTTGCCCGACAAATGGAGCAGGATAGCGTTTGCGGAGTGAGCAGCTTCGAACTTTTAGCTGCGATACTTCACGGCGAATAAGAATATGGATTTTATAAGTTACAAAGCCGGGTGAAGTATTTCGCCCGGCTTTGTATTTATCTGGAATGATTAGGCGTGTTGTAACCAGCGGCACACGGCCTGTAGCTGGTTACTCACAGCTAATTCAGTGGTATATCTCTTTTCAGCATCTCATCGCGGTTGGCCATTTGCCAGGCCGTATTAAAAATCATACGGGCTCTTTTTTCGTAAATATCCCAGTAGATTTTATCAACAGTATCTGTTGGTTTGTGGTAATCTGCCAGTAACATACCATCATAAAAAAATAAAATGGGGATGCCTTTGCGTGCAAAATTATAGTGGTCGCTGCGGTAGTAAATGCGGTTGGGGTCGGCTGGGTCATCGTATTTATAATCCAGTACCAGGCCGGTGTATTTGTTATTGGCGGCTTCGTTTATGCCCACCAGTTCGGTGCTGAGTTTATTGTGACCGATTACATACACGTAGTTTAAAGAATCGGCTGTTTTTCTTTCGGTATCAATACGGCCAATCATGTCTGTATTTAAGTCTACCGAGGTTTTGTCGAGCGGAAACAAAGGATTTTCGCTGTAGTGCTCGGAGCCCCATAACCCTTTTTCTTCGCCCGAAACGGTCATAAAAAGAATGGTTCTGCGGGGGCCATTGCCGGCTGCTTTTGCTTTTGCAAATGCTTCAGCCATTTCCAGTACGGCGCAGGTGCCACTGCCATCATCATCGGCGCCATAGTATATCTGGCCGTTTCTCATGCCCAGGTGGTCATAATGCCCGGTCAGTATCACATACTCGTCTTTTTTATCAGTGCCTTCAATATAGCCTGCCACATTGCTGGCGTTATTGGTAATTTTTTGCTCTGCGTATTCGTATTTAACTTTCAACTTCTTGCCAAATACGGTGGTGTTCAGCGGTTCATTGTTTTTTACTTTCGCCAGCACCGTTGCAAAAAAATCATCGCCCAGTATATTTTTGGCGCTGCCGCCTGCAATGGTAAAAGCATTCAGGGTTTCTCCCGCGGTTTTTATAAGGCGGGTAGAAGATCTTTTTGCAGCCCTGGCATAATTGGCGGTAATGGTATCCAGCACGGCATTGATAACAATGGCGCCAATAGCACCCTCTTGTTTTGCAACCCCCAGTTTTTGTGTCAACCCTCCGGGGTAAGTCCAGGTGCTGTACATTTTTGTACCGGAGATAAGGTAGTGGCCATCCGTTTTGGGCTCGCCGCCAAAGAACACCACTATTTTTCCTTTCACATCCTTGCCCGTGTAGTCGTTGTATTTATCGTCACTGATGCCATAGCCTGCAAAAACAATTTCTTTTCCGTTAAGGGTGCCGTTGTTGTTGAGGGAAATTTCGTCCACATAGTCTTTACCAGAAACCAGCGTAGCAGCACCAATCATCAGTTGCGATTGCAATACGGTATCATACCCGATGGCATAGTATTGCTGGTAATTGTCGGTACCGGGTGCAGGCTTCAGGCCAAAAGCGGTAAACTGACTTACGATGTAGGCAGCGGCTTTGCGTTGTCCTTCGGTACCAGTTTCGCGTCCTTCCATTTCCGGGCCCGCAATAATGGTCAATTGCTTTTTCAAATCTTCCTTTGTAATGGTTGCGGCATACTGATCGGGTGCGGCGGGTTGGGCAGCTGCTGTAAAAGCAATGCCGGTTAACAGTAAACTGAATAATTTTTTCTGCATGTTTCTTAATAGTTGAATTAGCAATTCATTTTGTTGATACGATTCTGATGGCGGCCACCCTCAAAGGCGGTGGCCATAAAAGCTTCAATCATGTCTTGTGCGTATGGCAATGCTACAAAACGTGCGGGAATACAAATTATATTGGCATTGTTGTGCTGGCGAATCAGTTTTGCAATATCGGTGGCCCAGCAAAGACCGGCCCGTATGCCGGCGTGTTTGTTGGCCGTCATGCAAACACCATTACCAGTGCCGCAAATCAATATACCGAAACTGCTTTCTTGTTTTTCAACGCTCAGTGCCACCGGGTGTACATAGTCGGGATAGTCAACCGAATCAGCTGCATAGGTACCACAATCATTCACCTGCAATCCTTTCTGGTTAAGCCAGGGTACTATTTTAGTCTTGTATTCAAATCCTGCATGGTCGCAACCAATGGCAACCGGAAGGGCAATATCAAAAACAGCCATATTGATTTTTTAATCGGGGCAAAATACGTTAAAAAGAAATGCGCAACACAATTATTGGTTGACTGGTTGAAGGTTTGACGAGACTGCCAGCCATCCAAAACAAATGGCAATTTTGAAAGGGCCGTAAATAAGAAACCATCCCGGCCAGCCGGGATGGTTTCTGAAATAATATGCGTATTAATTGAGTTTAAAAACCAGGCCACCCTGTATCACGGTAATATCATAACCTGCTTCTACATTTACGCCAATATTGGGAGAGAAGAAATAAGAACCGCCCACAAAAAAGCCGGGAGCCACTGTTACATCGTGTTTGGTGGCATATACATTATTGCCTGCGTAATAATCGGAGCTGCGGAAGCCTGGTCCTGCCGATACACCTGCGTAGGTATCCAGGTTGGTTACGTTCCAGCCAAAATGATAGGCAGAACGGGCGGCAACAACAATAATGTTCGATTTATAGCTGCCAGCTTTGGAAAAAGACGCACCTGCTTCCAGGCCCAGGGTAAGTACGCCCGGCCCCAGCTCCCACATGCCTCTTTCGATAGCTACTTTGGTACCAAAGCCGGTACCATATCCCAAACCTGCACCATTGTATCCATTGTAGGCATAGCCGCTTCTGCCGGCGCCAACGCCTATATTAACGGTTATGGTACCCATTTCCATAATGTTTTCACTTTTTTGCGCTGTGGCGCTGTTGCTGAAGAAGGTTAAAGCACTGATGGCGATAACACCGAGAAGGTTTACTGTTTTCATTTTCCTATAGTTTAGTTTAATAAATACGCCGGCAACAATAAATTGTTTGCAATGCCGGATTAAAATTTATTTGTTATAAAGGCCGTATTCTGGCCTGCAATAATCATTCCGGTATAAAATTACCCGGCCTGGTTAACTCCATTCTTCTGCGTCGCGTTTTTCTCTTTCTTTAAATGCTTTGGCCGAGATGAAAATGCTGGCTTCATACAGCGCATACAGCGGTATGGTTACGATGGTAAGGCTGAACGGATCCGTAGAAGGTGTAATAATGGCCGCAGCAATTAAAATAACCACAAAAGCATGGCGGCGGTAGGTTCTTAAAAATTTTGGTGAAATGATTCCAATCTTTGAAAGAAAAAGTATGATGAGCGGCATCTGAAAAAGAACGCCAATGCCCACCGTTGTCCAGATGAGGTTTTCAATATAATCCGACAAAGTTGGAATGAATTTTATTAACGGGCTGAGCGAATACGTGGAATAAAAATTAACCATAAAAGGCGTAAGCACATAGTAGCCGAAACCTACGCCAACAAAAAACAACAGGGATACCCAAAAAATAATGCCCCGGGTTCTTTTAACTTCTTTGTTACTGAGCGCTGGTTTTACAAAACGCCACAACTCCCAGAACACATACGGAAAGGCCACCACAAAACCACCCACAAAAGCAATGGTAAACGTCATCATGAACTGCTCCGTCATGGCATTGCTCTGGAATTCTATTTTAAAATTGTTGAGACAGAGCGAGCTGGCCATGTTTAGTTTGTGGCCTATTTTACACAATATAGAATAAGTGATAAAACCCGGGTGCGCAGGTGCCATGATGATTTTATCAACCACTTCGTTGGCATAGATGAAAATAACAATTGCGCCAATAACCACGGCAATTACCGAACGGAGGATATGCCAGCGCAGGGCCTCCAGGTGATCTATAAACGACATTTCCGAACCGTCTTCTGCCTTTGTATTTCTGTTGAATAGTGCCATATAGTAAAGAGCTGCAAATTTAGCAGATAAAGGTTAAGGTAAAAGGCATTTAACAAGCGCTTTTTGCATTTTTTCTTTTAAATGGTGCGTAACCGTGCTTTATGTGCGCAAAAAGCCGTTATTCAGATGATAAATGGAGAAAAAAAGATGCATTATGGGGTTAAACGCCGGGTAAGGGGCCTTGCCATGGCTTAAGTGTACAGCAGGGCTTCTCCTATTTCAGCACTTTCATCCGCACCATCTCAATCCGGGTATCGCCAACACTCATGATTTCAAATTCGTAATCACCGATAATGATGCGTTCCTTGATATACGGAATTTTTTCATGTTCGGAAATGATATAGCCGGAAAGTGTTTCGGCTTCATCGGCAGGCAAATCAAAATTGTATTTTTCATTGAGGTAGTCCAGTTCCAGCCGGCCGCTGAAAAGAAACTCGTCGTCTGCCAGTTTCTTTTCTTCAAATTCTTCGGTATCGTACTCGTCCCGTATTTCCCCAAAAATTTCTTCCAGCAAGTCTTCCATGGTTACAATGCCCGCCGTGCCTCCAAACTCATCCACCACCCATGCAATGCTTTTGCGATCTTTCGAAAATTTATTGATGAGGTCGGTAGCACTCATGCTTTCGGGTACCGCGGGTATACTTAACAGGATGTTTGAAATTGCGGCAGGTCTTCTGAACAAATCGAGCTGGTGCACATAGCCAACAATGTGGTCGATATTGCCTTCGTAGACCAATAGTTTACTGAGCTGGGTAGACACAAATTTTTTACGGGCCTGTTCTACATCAGCGTTTAGTTCTATCCCCACAATCTCTTTCCGGGGAATCAGGCACTGTCTTATTTTTATATTCGGTAAAGAAAGGGCGTTTTCAAACAATTCGGTGTTCAGGTCTTTGGAAGAATCTTCTCCGGGCTCGTGGTTCTGGTGAAAAAAATGTTCCAGGTCAGAACGTGTAAATGCGTCCTTGGTTTCGTCTACCCGCACATTAAAAAGATACCGGAGTATCCAGGCCGAAAGCGATACAAAAAAGCCGGCGATGGGGTGAAAAAGCTGGTAAAAGAAATTTACAATTTTACTGATAAACGGATTGAGCAGCAGCTCACTCTTGCTGCGCCAAAAGGCACGCGGTATAAATTCGCCCACAATTAAAATGATACCCGTGGATACCAATGTTTCAAAAACCAGTTTTACCAGGTGTACATAAGCAGCGGGTAACTGCCATTTTGTAATCATCCAGTTCCAGAGCGGGGAAAGCATTTCTCCCACCAGCAGACCGTAAATAACCAGGCAGATATTAAAACCGATAAGGGTAGTACCCAAAAATTTAGTAGGCGACGAAATCAAAGTAGACAACAGGATGCTGCTGCTCTTGCCCTGTTTCTTTTTTAGCTCAAGGGTGAGCCGGTTTACGTTTACAAAAGCGATCTGTATACCGGTAAAAAAACCAATAAGAATGATAGATACGACAATGCCGATGACCGTAGGCAGGTTGATATACATACTACGAATGTAATTAAAAATTGACTGATAACTTTCGGGAAACTACGTTCTTATAACAGGAAAGACTGCACCAGCCCGGCAGCCCGCTGGCAGGCGTTTTCCAGGTGATCGTTTACAATGATGTGGTCAAAATGTTGTTTAAAGGAAATTTCGTAAGACGCTTTGTTTACCCTTGCCTGCAGGCTTTCCGGCGTTTCGGTGCCGCGGCTTTCCAGGCGGCGTTTTAATTCTTCTACAGAGGGCGGCTCAATAAATATAGACATGGTACTGCCCTTGGGATATTGTTGCTGCACATGTATGGCGCCCTTTACATCTATATCCAGTACCGGCACCTGCTGGTTGTTCCAGATGCGGGTCAGTTCGCTTTTTAAAGTGCCGTAGTATTTGCCTTCGTACACCATTTCCCATTCCACAAATTCATTGTCCTGTATCTTATGTTGAAATGCCTGCGTACTGATAAAATAATAATCCACGCCATCCTTCTCCTGGCCCCTGGCAGATCGCGTAGCCGCCGAAATAGAAAACGTCAGTTGCGGAAACTTCTGCAAAAGAAAACGGGTGATAGATGTTTTACCGGCACCCGATGGTGCGGTAATGATAATGATTTTGCTGTTGCTGCTGTTCATACTTAATACTATCAGGCATTGATGCGTTTGATGGATGCCCCTAATTTTTTTAGACGTTCATCAATATACTGGTAGCCGCGGTCTATTTGTTCTATGTTCTGAATAATGCTTTTTCCATCGGCGCTGAGGGCGGCAATCAGCAGGGCTACGCCGGCGCGAATATCGGGACTGCTCATGGCAATGCCACGCAGGTTTTGTTCCCTGGCAAGGCCAATAACAGCAGCGCGGTGCGGATCGCACAAAATAATTTGCGCACCCATATCAATCAGTTTATCGGTAAAGAACAGGCGGCTTTCAAACATTTTCTGGTGCACTAGTACAGAGCCGCGTGCCTGGGTGGCCACCACCAGTACAATACTCAGCAGGTCGGGCGTAAAACCCGGCCATGGATGATCATAAATGGTGAGTACAGAACCGTCGAGAAAGGTTTGAATTTCGTAAAGTTCTTGTGCGGGGATATGTATATCATCTCCAATAAAATCCATGGCAATGCCCAACTGTTTAAATTTATCGGGGATAACGCCGAGGTGTTCAATGCCTGCATTTTTGATGGTGATATCGCTTTGCGTCATGGCTGCCAGGCCAATAAAAGATCCTACTTCAATCATATCGGGCAGCATGCGGTGTTCGGTACCGCCTAAATAATCCACCCCTTCAATCACCAGCATATTGCTGCCAATGCCGCTGATGCGGGCACCCATGCGGTTTAGCATGCGGCACAATTGCTGCAGGTAAGGCTCGCAAGCGGCATTGTAAATAGTGGTGGTGCCTTTGGCCATAGATGCTGCCATTACAATATTGGCAGTGCCCGTAACAGAAGGCTCGTCCAGTAAAATATATGTACCTTTTAAGTGCGTGCCATCCAAATGAAAGACATTCTGTGCAGCGTTGTAATTAAAGGTGGCCCCCAGTTTTTCAAAACCAATGATATGGGTATCCAGTCTTCTGCGGCCAATTTTATCGCCACCGGGTTTTGAAATAAAGGCTTTTTTAAAACGTGCCAGCATGGGCCCGGCCAGCATTACGGCACCTCTTAGCTTACCGCTTTTATTTTTATACGCTTCACTGTGCAGGTAATCGATGTTTACATCATTGGCCATAAAACTGCAGGTATCGCGTTGCAGGCGTTCTGTTTTTACGCCCATATCGCCCAGCAGTTCAATCAGCAGGTTTACATCCACAATATCAGGAATATTGGAAATGGTAATTTTTTCAGGCGTTAACAATACGGCGCTGATGATCTGCAGTGCTTCGTTTTTTGCGCCCTGCGGGGTGATTTCTCCCTCCAATTTTTTTCCGCCGGTTACTTCAAAGGCATTCATGCTATTGGTTAATCAGTTAATGGATGATGGTTTGATTGATTCGGTTCCGCAAATTAAAAACAAAAAGGTTGATCACTAACTGATCAACCTCTCAAATTTTTTATTTATCAGCCGCACTACTAGTTAAAACGTTTGCGGTTATTGTTAAACTTACCTCCGTTGTTTTGGTTGCTGCCGCCACGGTTATCCCTTCTTTCTCCGCCACCACCGCCATTATTGCCGCGGTTGTCTCTTCTTTCTCCGCCACTGCTGCCGCCACCTCTTGATTGAAATTTCTGGTTGCTGCGTTTGCCACGGTAATCACCATAGCTGCCACCACCACCACTGCGGCCATCCCGGCCTTCATTGGCACGATAGGCTTTTACATAAGGTGTATTGGTAAACTCAAGCTGGCCCTGGGTAATATTGGTAAGTTCGCTCTGAATAGCATCGTCGTGTACCTGTTCTTTGTGCCAGTTGTTATAAGCCAGTTTCATGTAATAGGCCACCGCATTGGCAAAGCCCAGTTTCTTTTCCGGATTTTCTTCCTTCAATGCTTTATTGATAACCACCTCCAGGTTTTTACCCAAATGCGAAAACTTGGGGTAACGCTTGGGATAACGAAGTGGTTTTGGTTTCGACTTTAATGTTTCTTTTGTAGGAATGGGATAGGGCGATTCTACATCCAGGCTGAAATCCGCAATCAGGAAAAGATGATCCCATAATTTATGCCTGAAGTCTTCCACATTTTTCAGGTGTGGGTTTAAAAAGCCCATCAGCTCAATCATGGCATGAGCATTTTTTTGTCTTTTGTCCTTGTCCTCAATGGTGAGTAAATATTCAACCATTTTTTGAATGTGCCGCCCGTACTCACGCATTACAAGATGGTTTCTTGTGGTATTGTACTCCATGAGCGATGAAAGATTTGCCAATATGTTTTTTTTTATAGCTTGTATCGGTCTGCTGGTAAAACTCCTGAACGGTTCAAAATTACTGGTTTTAAGGCAACCGGGTAAACAAAGAAGCCCTGAATTTGTGATTTACGGGCCCATTCCTGTGTTTTTCAGCCAGAAAGACCCGGCTTTGTTTGCAACTTGCAGTGCCCCTTTTGCCAGGGTCTGCATTTCAAAAGTAATAAACTAACGGATATGATTCAAAAATGTTGTCATAAAACAAAAGCTACAGGCTTTTGACCCATAGCTTTTGTTGTTTATCAATTTTGTGGTTGTACTTAGTTTATTGAATCACTACCCTGATTACCTGCTGCTCCATGGTGCTGGTATTGGTAATGCGGGTAAAATAGATACCCGGTGCCGGTTTTGCACTCCAGTTTACAGGAATGGTATTGCTATTGGCCATTTTTAATTTCTTATTAACGATAACCTGGCCCGACATGTTTAACAGGTCCACCGAATAATCACCGTTCAGCGGATGATCAAAGGCGATAGACATACCCGTGGTAACCGGGTTGGGATAAATAGAAATACCCGTGCTCGTTTTGTCGTTCAGCAAAATTTTCTGCACTGCAGAGTATCCGGCAGTACCCGTATTGCTGGTTTGTTTGATCCTGAAATACACGTAGCCGCTGCTGCTGCCATTCAGTGTATAATTATAATCGTAAGAGCTAACACTGCTGCTGTGGTTGCCATTAATACTTGCAACTGTATTAAACGACATGCCATCCAGGCTGTATTCAATTTCATACTTGTCTATGTCAGCGGCATTTTGCGCATCCCATTTTAAGAGAATATTGCTGTTCTTTTTAAGCGCCGAAAAATGCTGCAGACCACTGGCCAATAAAGAAAGCGGGCAATAATAATAGGTAAGATCCAGTGTGCCCCCAATAATACTGGTAACAGAAGACTTGTAGTTGGCGCCCCCATCCAGGGTAATCATACCGCCATTTACTGCAAAATTGAAATTTACCGTGCCATAGCCCAGGTAAGCTGCGTTGCCGCCCAGGTGTACAGTAGTAGTTGGTGTGTTAATAAAATTGGTAGGGCCATAGGTAATGGTGTCTCCCTGAATGTGATTGAGCGTATCCAGCCCCCTCAATGTGTCATAGCCGTAAATGGTATTAAACGGACGGCTTACACTTACACCCGGTCCGGTTAATTTGCTGTTGAGCGACAATGAAAACAGGAAAGCAGTACTGTCAATCACCATGCTGCCGCTTGTTGTATCGTTACCAATACCAGTATTTCTGGCACCGGAAAAGGATGTGCCTGAAACAGTGTTGACCAAAGTGATACAACTTAAGGTACCAACAGTAGGGTCGAACTGCTGAAAAGCAAAATTAATGCTGCTGGTAGTAACTGGCGCAATGGTAACAACCTGGTTGATGGATGCAGCCGGAACGCCTCCTGCGCATAAACATTGCGCATCAAGTCTTGCGGGCAGGTATAGTTGTAAAATGAAAGAAAGTGAAAGTAAAAAGATCTTTGAGTAGAAGTTTTTCATAGAGTAGTATTTGGATGATTGGATACTTGGATTACAATTCAAAAGTATGGCAAACATTATGCCCGCGCAAAGTGTTAGTACCTGTTTTGAAACACCGTAATTTCTGCATTAACGGTTCTAAATTTTTACAATGTGTTTAGAATCACTACAAATCAACCCAAACAGATACCGTAAATTTGCGGTTTACATGTTATGAAAATAGCCATCGATGCCCGAATTACGTACAATAGCGATGCCTTGTTACGTAGGTTTACCATAGCGTTTTGGGAGGATGTCGCTATTTCACAGGCCGGTCAAGAATTTATCATCATTGGCCGGTGGAAAAAGACTTCCGGAATGCCCGCCAATGTGGAAATCCACCTCCTAAAAAAAGGTGTTTTTAAATGGCTGGAGCAGCAAAAGCTCAATCGTTTGCTTGACAGCTGGAAGGCCGACAGGCTGGTTACCCTGCAGGAGACGGGGTTTTCAGTGCAACGATTGCGGCAGGGTGCAATACAGACAAGCCCTGCCGTTGAAAATAAGCAGGTATTGTTTACCGGTAGCCTGCAAAACAAGGCGGCGGATGCCGGCAAGAGTATCATAGCCTTACAGCCAGCCCTGCCCGAAATAATGACCGACCCCAGCTGGGCAGAAACGGAAAGCATCAAAACACAATATACCGGTGGCCGTTCTTTTTTCCTTTTTACAGGCAATATAGAGGCACAGCAGCACCTGGTAGAATTGTTAAAGGCGTTTTCCGTTTTCAAGAAATGGCAGCAATCGAACATGCAACTGGTAATAGCCGGTAGCAGCAATAAATGGACGGAAATCCTGGAAGAAAAATTGCTCACCTATAAATATAAGGCCGATGTTGTGCTGGTTAAAAACCCCGTTGACAAAGAAACGGCCAGGCTGGTGGCTGCCAGTTATGCATTGCTGTACCCGGCTGCCGGCAATGTATTTCCGCTGGCCATGCTTTGGGCGGTGCAGGGCCATAAAGCAGTGATAGCTACCAGCAGCCCGCAGAACCGCCAGATAACCGGGGCCGCAGTTTGGGTAGAACCTGCTGATACAACCGATGGATTTGCAAAAGCGATGATTCAATTGTACAAAGACGAAAACCAGTTACAGCTGCTGGTGCAGCAAACCAAAGAACAGTCGAAACAGTTTAACCGGCAGCAAATGATAGCGGATGCATGGCAATGCATTGAACAATGAAATGTCAAATCCCTAACTTTACCCCCTATATTTTTAAAATATGATACAATCAACGATAACCATAGACGTGGCACTTGACAAAGACAAAGTGCCGCAGCATATTAGCTGGAAGGCCAGCGATAGTACCGCCGATATGGCACAGCAATCAAAGGCCATGATGCTGTCTTTCTGGGACGGAGCAGACAAAGCTGCCATGCGCATAGACCTCTGGACAAAAGAAATGATGGTAGATGAAATGGCAGATTTTTATTACCAGACCCTGATGACGATGGCAGACACTTTTAACCGCGCCACAAAAAATACGGAGCTGGTAAATGACCTGAAAAATTTTGCAAAAGATTTCTACCAGAAATTCCGCGATCAGCAATTAAAAGAAAACAAATTATAAGTAACGATTAAATTTTGTTGGTATGAGCCTTGAACAAACGATAATGGCCGATATGAAAGACGCCATGAAAGCCAAAGATGAAGCTGCATTGCGTGGATTGAGGGCCATAAAAGCGGCCATCATTATTGCAAAAACAGCAGAAGGTGCCGGTGGCGAACTAAAAGAAGAAGATGAGCCCAAACTGCTGCAGAAATTGGTAAAGTCAAGAAAGGATTCTTTGCTGATTTACCAGCAGCAAAACCGCCCCGATCTGGCAAAAAAAGAAGAGGAAGAAATCGCCATCATCGAAAAATTTTTACCCAAACAGCTGGACGAAGCATCGCTGAAAGCAGTACTGGCCAAAATAATTGCAGAAACAGGCGCCAGTTCAGTAGCCGATATGGGCAAAGTGATGGGCATGGCCAGCAAGCAATTGGCCGGCCAGGCCGATGGTAAAGCTATTGGTGCAGCCGTAAAGGAATTGCTGGCAAAGTAAACCGCCTACATGCTGATAGATATCCTGTTTGTTATATTGCTGATTGCCGCCATCGTAAAAGGGTATACAAAAGGCTTTATCATTGCCATATTTTCATTGCTGGCCATTGTGATTGGCCTTGCTGCGGCTATAAAGCTTTCTGTGGTTACAGCCGCCTGGTTAAAAGATGCCATACATGTAGCGGCAAAATGGTTGCCGGTGATAGCTTTTGCCGTTGTTTTTATTTCCGTGGTACTGCTGGTGAGGCTTGGCGCAAAGGCCCTGGAAAAAACAGCTGAACTTGTTCTGCTGGGTTGGTTCAATAAATTATGTGGTATTGTTTTGTACGCCGCTTTATATACCGTAGTACTGAGTGTACTTTTATTTTATGCAGAGAAAGTAAACCTTTTACAGCCAGCCAGCATTGCCGCATCCAAAACATATGCATTTATTAAACCATGGGGACCGAAGGCCATTGATGCCGTAGCATGGCTGATTCCTGTTTTTAAAGACATGTTTCAGCAGCTGGAAGATTTTTTTGCAGGACTTTCCCGCTGATAGCAACTATTGATCTTACACAATCTTCTTTTTTATCCACCAACAGCAGCAGTTTAAATGACTGCCATTTGTACTGCTCCGGAATGCAAAGCTGTGCAGATTTGCCATGCTTGCATTTAAAAAATGGTTTTATAACTTTGTTTTACAGCATATTTGTTACAAATCAATTATTTTAGCAGCCTATAAAAGCTGCGTTGTAATTATTGACAATGAATTACGAAATTAAACAGGTAGATAAATTCAGGTTTGTTGAGGAAGGCGAAGGTGAACCATTGGTGCTGCTGCATGGTTTATTTGGCGCACTCAGCAATTTTGAACATCTCATTGAATATTTCCGCCGCTACAACAAAGTGGTGGTGCCATTGCTGCCTTTGTTTGATTTAGACATTCTGCATACCAGCGTAGGCGGCCTTCAAAAATTTGTTCATAAGTTTATAGAAGTCCGCAATTACCAGAACATTCATTTACTGGGCAATTCGCTGGGCGGCCATGTGGCATTGGTGCATGTGCTCAAATACCCCGAAAGAATAAAATCGCTGATACTATCGGGCAGTTCAGGCCTTTTTGAAAACGGCATGGGCGATACCTATCCCAAAAGGGGCGATTACGAATACATCAAAAAGAAAACACAGCTTACTTTTTATGATCCGCAAATGGCCAGTAAAGAACTGGTAGACGAAGTGTATGATATTGTGAACAGCCGGATAAAAGTGATCAAAATTATTGCGTTGGCCAAAAGCGCCATCCGCAACAACCTGGGCGAGGAGATGAACCAGGTAAAACAGCCAACTTTATTGATTTGGGGCAACAATGATACCATTACACCACCTTTTGTGGCCAAGGAATTTAATAAACTGCTTCCCAACAGTGAGCTGCATTTTATAGACAAATGCGGCCATGCCCCCATGATGGAAGTGCCGGAGGAATTTAATGTAATCCTGCACAAATTTTTGACAAAGCTGAACCAACCAGCAGCGGTTAACCGCTAATTGGGGTCTGGTGTAATAATCTGGCTTGTACCAGCGTTCTCTAAGCGTGTTTTTATCGGTTTACTTGCCCAATGGTTTCATTTTTTTAAAATCACCAGGTGCTACAAGTGTTAAACAGGCAACTCATATCGTCTTCTTTACCGGTGCTCTCTTTACAAGATACCGTAAGCCATGCTTTGCAATTAATGGCAGATTACCATTTAATGCATTTACCGGTTGCAGAAAACGATAAATTTATCGGCCTTGTGAGCGAGGATGATGCCATGAATGCAAACGATGAAAACCTTTTGCTGGAGCAGCTGGAACCCCAGTTTCTGAAACTAACGGTAAAGGCCGACTCGCATTTTCTGGAAGCTGTACAGCTGTGCAACAGTTATGGGCTGAGTGTGATACCGGTTATTGAAAAAGACATGGAATGGGTGGGCGCCATACCCGCACCCGACCTGTTGAAATACCTGGGCAGAATGACCGGTGTGGACGAACCCGGCGGCATCATTGTGCTGGAGCTGGAAAAGGCCAATTTCTCCTTTTCTGAAATTTGCAAACTGGTTGAAACAAACGATGCACAGATAACACAACTCAATACATTTTACGATACCCAGGTACAACTACTGTATATAACCCTTAAACTAAACAGGTTTGAAGTGTCTGACGTAGTTGCCACCTTTCAGCGTTATGAGTACGTGGTTAAATATTATTTTGGTGAAGAGCTGTATGAAAATGAACTGCGCACCAATTACGACCACCTCATGAATTACCTCAACATGTAACATTCAATCCTTCTCTTCCATATTTTTAAAACCCAGTCCTGAGAAAGATTGCATGCCAGTTACCACAAAATATTACCTGCTATTCCTGCTTTTTTTTGGCGCCGGGCTTTATGGCCAGGCCCAGGTTATAAGCACTGCCGCACCGGATACTGCCCAAAAAAAATCCCTTTTTGTCATCCATGATATTTTTATCAGCGGAAACAAAAAGACAAAAGCATTTACCATTGAAAGGGAGCTACCTTTTAAGAAAGGAGATTCTGTGTACCTGCCAGACCTGGTAGCCCGGTTTCAGCGCTCCAAAGAACTGCTTTTTAATACGCGGTTGTTCAATAGCGTTATCATCTTCGTAAAAAGCTTTAATGGCTACCAGGCCGATATACAGATTGATGTGGTGGAGCGGTGGTATATTTTCCCGGTGCCGTATTTCAGGCCGGTAGACCGCAACCTTACGGCCTGGGCCGCTACCAATTACAGTCTTTCGCGGGTCAACTGGGGCATCAAATTCCTGCACAGCAATTTTTCGGGCCGCAATGATCGGCTGCGCATCTGGCTGCTCACCGGTTATACCCGTCAATTGCAATTGAATTACGATCAGCCGGCTTCCGATAAATCGCTGAAACATGGTTTTGGCTTTGGTGTACTGTATGCGGCACTAAAAGAAATCAATGTAAGTACGGTCAATAACCAGCAATCCTTTATTAACGCAGATACGCTTAGTAAAAGCAACAAATACCTGTCGCGCCAATCTACCGCCACCCTTAATTATTTTTACCGGCCGGCACTCAGCACCCGTCATGTGATAAGGCTTTCGTTCAATTATCTTCAAACAGACAGTGCAGTTAGTGCCATCAACCCAAAATATTTTAACAGTGGGGTACAGAAAGTCTTTTATCCCGAGCTTACCTACACGCTCGAATACCAGAAAGTAGATTATACAGCCTATGTTTTGAAAGGGTTTATGGGCGATATAAGCCTTATGCACCGCGGCGCCGCCAGCAATATGAACCTTACGCAGCTTACGGCCCGGTTTACCAATGGCTGGCCCCTGGGCAGGCAGTTTTACCTGGGTTTGCAGGGATATGGCGCAGTGAAGCTGCCTTTTGAACAACCTTATTTTAACCAGCGCCTTTTTGGTTACGGAGATATTTATTTAAGGGGGTTAGAAAGATACGTGGTAGACGGCGTGGCGGGCTCGCTGTTGCGCAGCACCATCCGGAAAAAACTATGGAGTTTTGATATGGGCGGAAGGGTGCCTACCCTGCCCCGGATACCATTTGCTTTTTATGCAAAATTTTTTGGAGATGCGGGCTATGTGTACAATAAATCTTTTCCGCAAAATTCGCTGGTCAATAAAATGCTCTATACCGCCGGGGCCGGCATTGACGTAGTATCTGCATACGATTTTATCTTCCGGTGCGAGTACAGCTTTAACCAACTCGGGCAATCCGGCTTTTTCTTTCATATCAGGAATGATTTCTGATACATATTTGCGCTGTAAATGATTGGATACACGAATTTGAACATTTTTTATTGGCGGGATTGTAGTGAAATCTGTAAAAAAGCCCGGAAGCTTAATCATCCGGCAAGCCCGGTAGTTTGTTTTTTACGAAGTATGAAATCTGTAATTGTCTTTCCAATCCGGTTAGGCTGTGTTCCGTTTTACTACATCCGGGATGTATTTACATCCGGGAAAATGTCATCCTTGCGCTATTTTGTAGCTTTAGCCAGAATTTCACGTAATTTAATTGAATGAAAGTAGCTATTTACAGCAGGGTAATGGATTGGGATCACCGCCTGGAAGTGCAGGAGCTTTTCGACGAACTGGCAAAACAGAAAATAACACCGGTTATTTACAAGCCCTATTACGATCAAATATCGGGTGGCATCAGCCTCTCTGCAGCAATCAGTACTTTTAATGATGAATCTGAACTGGATAAGTCAATAGAGTTTCTGATCAGCCTTGGCGGAGACGGCACTTTGCTGGATACCGTTACCCTGGTCCGCAATAAAAACATACCGCTACTTGGCATAAATTTTGGCAGATTAGGGTTCCTGGCCAGCATTGGTAAAGAAAATGCAGTAGCGGCGGTAAAAGCAATGGTAAAGAGGGGTTTTGTAGTAGACAAACGGTCGTTAATACACCTTGATGCCAGCGAAGAATTGTTTGGGGAAGTGCCTTATGCGCTCAATGAGTTTGCTATCCATAAAAAGGATACTTCGCCCATGATAAAAATTCATACTTATTTAAACGGGGAGTTTTTAAATACATATTGGGCTGATGGTCTGATTGTTTCAACGCCTACAGGTTCCACCGGTTACTCACTCAGCTGCAATGGCCCGATAGTGTTCCCGGAAAGCAGTAGTTTTGTCATTACGCCGGTGGCGCCACACAACCTGAACGTTCGATCAATCGTAGTGCCGGATAACAATGTGATTTCTTTTGAGGTGGAAGGCCGGGCCGAAGATTTTATTTGTGCGCTGGACTCGAGGCGGCAGGTGGTTAGTAAAAATGTGCAACTGGCTGTAAAACGGGAAGCTTTTACCATGAGCCTGATCCGGTTGAATGAGAACAATTTTTTACAAACCCTCCGCTCAAAACTGATGTGGGGACTGGATAGCCGGAACTAGCCGCCAAATGTTAAATTTCCGTTTACACAGCCCATCGGCAAAAGAAAAAAAGGATTATTTCGTTAACAACAGGCTATAACATTTTATTTTGCATTTATGAGAAAATATTGGGTAGCAGTTATTGCGGTTTTATCGGTGTTTGCAGCTGTGGCGCAGCCCCAGGCCACCGTACATGAAGGCGAGTTTGGTATCAGTGCAGGCGCCGCCCATTATTTTGGCGATCTCAATACCAGTGCAAGGCTAAACCGCCCCAAACTGGCCCTGGGTGCTTTTTTCCGCAAACAATTTGGCAATTATGTGGCGCTCCGTGTAAGCGGGCACTATGCACAATTGGGCTATTCCGATGTGTACAATACCAAGAACGAATACCAGCTGCGCCGCAACCTCAGCTTTAATACCAATATCTGGGAACTGGCCCTGCAGGGCGATTTCAATTTTTTGCGTTTTGAACCCGGTACGCTGGATTATGCATTTACACCCTATGTTACGTTTGGCGTAGGCGCTTTTAGTTACGATCCTTATGCCTATTACCAGGGTCAAAAAGTGTACTTGCGTCCGCTGGGTACAGAGGGACAGGGATATGCAGCCTATCCTGACCGGAAGCCTTATGGCAGCATGGCGCTTTGTGTGCCATTTGGCGTAGGGGTTAAATACAATATCAACGAAAAAGTAAATGTGGGTTTTGAAGTGGTCTACCGGTTTACCACAACCGATTATATAGATGATGTGAGCACTACATATGTAGATCCTTCCATTTTTCCCAAACTGCCCGATGGCTCTGCTTCACTGGCCGAAATACTGAACGACCGCAGCGGGGAAACCGGCGCCGGTAAAATTGGATTTGTAAATGGCACCGGCCGCCAGAGAGGATTTCCCAAACAAAAAGACTCTTACGTAATGGCCGAACTTACCTTGTCATTCAACCTGTCGTCTTACCATTGCCCCAAAGCAAATTAAGGAAACGGTTAGCGCTTAGCAACCCTCATTCAGCCACTGGCTGTTGTTCCATCATTGTGGCCAATAAATCCATAGACAACGCGTAAAAATATTGTTGGCAGCAGCTTGCTGGATTGCAGCCCATAGCAGGCGCCCCTCAGCCAATATAATAATACGCTCCGTGCCAATTGTTTTTAGTAGATTTGCCGCCTTCAAACAGCATGTTATGGAATCGCTGAAAGCCAGTATAGACCTGAATCATCTGCCAAAACACATTGCCATCATTATGGATGGCAACGGACGTTGGGCGCAGGAACAGGGGCAGGACCGGTTGTACGGGCATTTTCATGGTGTGGAAAGCGTACGCAATATTGTAGAAGGCTGCGCAGAACTGGGTATTGGCTATCTTACCCTCTATGCGTTTAGCACAGAAAATTGGGACAGGCCCGAATACGAAGTTACCGGGTTGATGGAATTGCTGGTAGACACCATCCGCAAAGAAGTGGAAACGCTGAATAAAAACAATATCCGGCTGCACGTAATTGGAGACATGAAAATGTTGCCCGATTATGCCCAACAGGAATTGAACGAGGCTTTGTCACTAACGGCTGCCAATACCGGGCTGAATCTGGTGATGGCATTGAGCTACAGCAGCCGATGGGAACTGGTAAACGCAGTAAAAAACATTGCAGTGGACGTAAAGGCGGGAAAGATAGACCCGGCGGCCATTACCCAGGATACTTTGCAGCAATACCTTACCACCAGCAATTTTCCAGACCCCGAGCTGATGATACGCACCAGCGGCGAATACCGCATCAGCAACTTTCTGCTTTACCAGCTTGCCTACGCAGAACTCTATTTTACAGATGTGCGCTGGCCCGATTTCAGAAAAGAAAAGCTATATGAAGCCATCGTGGACTTTCAGAAAAGAGAGCGCCGCTTTGGAAAAACCAGTCAGCAGGTAAAACAACAGGAAATACCAGCCAGATGAAGATCGCATTAAAAACAGCACCCCAATTCCCGGTCTTGACCGGGAGATGCCGGTACTTAACAAATAAACTGCGTTTTGGCATCTCTGCACCGACGGTTTTAACAAAGACTTTTAATTAATCCCTTTAATTTGCCGATCTCTTAAAATGCAAGACTGGATGCCAAAATCATTACGCTTAGTACACTGCTTACTGTTCTGTGTTTTTTCTTCTGTTTCAGTACTGGCACAACAACCGGATACCTCAAAACCTGTATCCATTGATCCTGATCTTATACTTGTGACCCAATCAAAAACACCCAAAGAATACGTGCTGGCGGGCATTGTTTTTACCGGCACCAAAGCATACGATCAATCCCTGCTCACCTCCATCTCCGGCCTTAATGTGGGCGATAAAGTGGTTTACCCCGGCGGCGATAATTTTAGCCACGCCATTCAAAACCTCTGGAAACAAAACCTGTTTGCCAATGTGCAAATATTTTTTACAAAAGTAGACGGCAAGGATATTTATGTGGAAATACATGTGGTAGAACGTCCGCGACTGGGCGTTTTCACGTTCAAAGGCGTTAAAAAAGGGCAGGAAGACGATCTAAAAACAAAAACCGGTCTTGTAAAAGGCCGTGTCGTAACCGAGAACACCAAGCTCACCGCTGTTGAAAACATTGAAAAATATTTTACGGAAAAAGGTTTCAAAAGCGCTACAGTAAAAATTGATGAAAAATTGGATCCCAATGTGGCCAATTCTGTTAACCTCACCTTCTATATCACCAAAGGAAATAAAGTAAGGATTAACCAGGTAAATATTTTTGGCAATGCTACCGTACCCGAAGGCAGGCTGAAAAACCAGCTGAAAGGCACCAAGGAAGCCATGCGCATGAGCATTTACCGCAGCGATGATAAAAGTGTGTATGGCGAAAACAAGCACCTCAGTTTTAGCGAATACCTGAATCAATGGGGCTTTCTCTCTCCAACAAAAACGCTGGAACTGATAGATCCTTATTTCAGGTTTAAACTTTCTTCTGCAAAATTCAGCGATAAAAAATATGCAGAAGACAAACAGAAATTACTGGAATATTATAACTCCCTCGGCTACCGCGATGCTACCATAGAGGCAGACACGCAATACTTTAATAAAAGCGGCAACCTCAACGTAGACATTAAAGTACAGGAAGGCCACAAATATTATTTTGGAAACATGGTCTGGAAGGGCAATACAAAATACCCCGACTCTGTGCTCAACCTGATACTGGGCATCCGCAAGGGCGATGTATACAACCTGGAAACACTCAATAAGCGCATTGGTAAACAGCTTACCCCCGAAGGTGGCGATATCAGCGGCCTTTACCAGGACGATGGCTACCTGTTTTTTCATGCAGACCCGGTAGAAACTGCCGTGTACAATGATACCATCGACCATGAAATACGCATTGTGGAAGGGCCACAGGCTACCATTAAAAATGTTACCATCAGCGGTAATGAAAAAACCAAGGAGTATGTAATACGCCGCGAACTGCGCACCATACCCGGAGAAAAATTCAGCCGCAGCGATGTAATACGCACCAACCGCGAAATTGCGCAGCTGGGCTATTTCAACCAGGAAAAAATCAACCCCAATATTGTTCCCAACCAGGACGATGGTACCGTAGACATCAACTGGGGCGTAGAAGAAAAATCAAGCGATCAGCTGGAATTGAGCGCCGGCTGGGGTGGTGGCATCGGACTTACCGGTACGCTGGGGGTTACCTTCAACAACTTTTCCATTAAAAACATATTTCGCAAAGCGGCCTGGGATCCCTTGCCCACCGGCGACGGACAGAAACTGAGTATTCGTGTGCAGAGTAATGGACGGGCTTTCCGTTCTTACAACGCATCTTTTACAGAACCCTGGCTGGGCGGTAAAAAAAGAAATTCACTGACACTTAGTGCATCCAGTACCAAGTACTCCAACTCTTATGACTACAGAACGGGTACTTACAGCAAGGCTGCGGGAGATACCTCTTTCTTGAAATCACTTAGTTTTTCGGTGGCCCTGGGTAAGCAATTGCACTGGCCCGATGACTTTTTTACGCTGGTTTACCAGTTGAACTACACGCAGTATAACCTCAAAAATTATCCCGGCTTTTTCAGGTTGAGCGATGGTACCAACCTCAGCAATGGCGTGTCAAACAACATTAGTCTGAAAGTGTCTTTGTCTCGTTCTTCTGTTAACCAGCCCATGTTCCCTACAAGCGGTTCCGCGTTCACGTTGAGCGGGCAGTTTACACCGCCCTATTCCTGGTTTGATAAAAACATTGCCACATCTGCCAATCCGTATAAATTTGTTGAGTTTCATAAATGGCGTTTCAACGGAGAGCTATATGTGCCGCTGGGAAGGGCCATGGGCGATGAGCGCAACAAACAGTTTGTTTTGAAAGTGGCTGCCAAATATGGCTTTATGGGCCGTTACAGCCCTACGCTTGATTACTCGCCGTTTGAACGCTTTCAGTTGGGCGATGCGGGGCTTTCCAACAACTATGGTATTCTTGGATACGATATCATTTCACAACGCGGTTACCCCATTTATACCAGCTCCAATCCAAAAATAAATCCCGACCAGAACAGCACCAGCCAGTTCTTTATCATGTTTAATAAATATGTAGCTGAAGTAAGGTATCCATTCAGTACCAACCCCAGCAGTACTATTTATGGCCTGGCATTTTTTGAAGCTGCCAACGGATGGTACAATTATAAAGATTACAATCCCTTTCAGCTACGCAGAAGTGCCGGTGTGGGTATGCGCTTCTTTTTGCCGATGTTTGGTTTGCTGGGCTTCGACTATGGTATTGGCCTGGACAGGCTGACACCGGGAACCGGCCTGAAAGGTGCCGCCAAATTTACTTTCCTGTTAGGGTTTGAACCGGAATAACAGCATTGGCCCTCTAATTAAAAAATAAACGGTATGAAAAAACTACTCTTCTTAACCTGCAGCTTTTTTGTATTGGCAGTAGCGGCAAATGCACAGCGCTATGCCATTGTAGATACCAAGTATATACTGGACAAGATGCCCGATTACAAGGAAGCGCAAAAAAAACTTGACCAGCAAAGTGAGGTTTGGCAAAAAGAAATAGAAGCCAAACAGGCAGAACTGGATAAGATGTACAAAGATTTTGAGGCCGAACAGGTAATGCTGAGCGATGTGCTGAAGAAAAAAAGAGAAGACGAGATTTTTGTGAAGGAAAAAGAGACCCGCGAACTACAGCGTAAACGGTTTGGTTTTGAGGGAGATCTGTTTAAAAAAAGACAGGAGCTGGTAAAACCCGTGCAGGACAAAGTTTACAACGCCATTCAGAAAATTGCGGTGGCCAAACAATACGATTTTATTTTGGATAAAAGTGAAGGAATTACTGTTATATTTGCCGACCCAAAACTGGACAAGAGCGAAGATGTATTGCGCGAATTGGGTATCAAATAGCCGCCTGTTTACAAGGCTGTTAAATAATATAAAAACCCTTTATTACGAACAACGGTTTTTTCAAAACAAACAACTATAAAAAATAAAGCCCATATGTTGGCGGGTTTTATAAGAATACTAAAAACAAACACAAAAATGAAAAAGGCTTTTACATTAGTAC
>Ga0075026_100000095_pt1 | contig 28968 bp, 20 predicted proteins | sample Str012_2_FD_71392 | JGI IMG/M metagenome (GOLD analysis project Ga0075026, IMG submission 71392) | Freshwater sediment microbial communities in response to fracking from Pennsylvania, USA - Straight Creek_MetaG_SC_2012 | ecosystem: Environmental > Aquatic > Freshwater > Creek > Sediment... | reverse complement strand
TCCATCGGGAGATATGGACATGCGATCACAACCGCCCTCGTATTTCTTTTCCCATCGTAGTTTTTCTGTTGTGAGGTCAATGCAGAGCAATGATTGGATAGTACTTATATAAACGCATTTTGTAAAGGTACTCACCGCGATCCCTTTTACATTGGAAGGTTTACCCTGGTCATCCAATCCGCCTGTTGGAATTCGTTTTACAAATTTGAATGCATTGTCCATGTCAAAGACCAGCAAGCCATGTGCACCATATTCCAGGTAGTTGCGAATACCCGGTGTGGCGACATAGAGATAATGATGGACGGGCTCCTGTGCATACAATGATATGCAGGAACAGCCCGCGATAAACATTGAACATATTGACCTGAATAGTTTAGCCATTAGAAAATGTTATGATTTCTTTACTGCCATTACATTTACCAGGTCTACCTCCACATGTTTAAACCCCATGCATGGTGACTTGATACAAAGTGTATCGCCTTGTTCACTTTGAACTTCATAAACGTAGACTTTGAAAAATATGCTATCGAAGCAAAATCACTTTTTTCCCATTCGTTCTTCTTACGGTGAGCAACCCTCCTCCTGGCATTGTTTTCCATTCATACCCTTCACCGGAGCTATTTTCAGTGATCGGCTTATAGTCTAACAAAATCCCGGATGGTTTTTTACTTAATTTGATGCGTTCTGTGCCGGAAGGATCATACGTGCGATAAAACAATTTCACTTTGCCGCTATCAACATTTTCAAAATTGAGATAGATGTATTTCTGGAAATGCCCTGCATAGTCGGCCTCCTGTACTACAGAAGTCGACGAAATAATGTGATCCTGTCCTGGCGCTGTCAGGGAAGGTATAGCATCCATCGCCCTCAGGTAGTGACGCATATAATCACCATATCCATCGGTAAGCCAGGGTTCATCCTGCGGGAACTTGTTCTTCCCATCAAAGTCCACCATATAGGTTGCCCAGTTGAGTTCCCGTACGGCATTTTCATAGAGCGAACTGTCACCACTTAAGCTCACATACAATAATTCATCAGCTGCCTGGCGGGAAGAATGGCTGTTTGCAGGTGTTTGGTAAACCGTTTGTTCATTGGTTACGATCACTCCGTATTTTTTCCATTTTGGATTTGCGAAATTTTGATGTGCCCAATCGATGATCCTTTTTACTTCTACTTTCCAGTCTGGAAAATATTGCCGATGTTCCATAATAAATCGTGCAAAAGTCATGGCATTTATTTGCGTCTGACTCCACCAGTCTACATCTTCGAAGAAGGGCCCCCATTTATTCAGCTTCATCGGGTAAGCTTTCATCCAGGCAAGTATTTTGTCAAACCCTGCCCTGTACGCTTCCACATTTCCTTTTTTCATCTCTATCAGATCCAGGAATAATTGCATGGTACCAACCCAGTTGGTTGTATAGCCCGCTGTATCAATCCAGGTTCCTGTGAAATCATGGTTACGCAGGAGCACCGTTTGGCCCGTAAATACATTGATCTTAAAAGGCAGTGGCGAATAGCTGCTATCACCGTCATGGACAAACGAAGCAATGGTATTCGCGATTTTGACAGCCGCATCCAGGTACAGGGGATTTTCACTGATCTTATAGGTATGCACCAATTCCAATCCGAAGGAACCCGCTTTGTCGGGCTGGGCGACGTCTTTGCCCGACCTCATATCGCCGTCATAGTAGCCTGAGTATATATAACAGTTATAAGGAAAAGGAATATTAGGCCATTTACAGTCAGCGGGTGAAAGCCCATGCGTGAGGTAATAGTCACAAAGAAAATACATATTGGCCTTCACTCTTTCGCTGCCCGAATAAGGGTAGTAAATCTTCCAGGAAGAAAGGGCCATCGCAAACTGATCGCCACCAATACCACGCGGATCATTGAATGCGGCATTCCATACCTGGTGATTCATGTAATAGGGCTGGCCATTCATATCATGCCGCATCGTATCCCAGAAATTCCAAACGATGTTAACAATATGATCATAGGCTGTTCCGGGATCGGCGTTATACCAGGGAACTATTTTTCCTTTGGCATCGGTTTGAATCGGGTGATAGATGAGGATCTCTTTTTGCTGACTGAATCCGGCGGAAAGTGAAAGGAACAATACGATGGTGATTATGAACCTGGCTGCCATGATGGTGTTAGAATTGGTTAAAGATTAAACCAAAATAAATATAATTTCCGAGAATGGGGCCTTTCTCTTGGCTTTTGAACCGCATATCCACATTAGGAAACATAGCATTGATTCGATGCGCGTGGTACCTTACAATTTATTTGTTGATGGCTGTCAAATGTCAAGTTATTTTAAGGAAAGCAAGACGCAAATTCTCAAATATTATGTGGCTCAAAAGCGGGGTGGGATCTTTAAACCGGACAGTCCGTGTACCAAAATCGAACAACTCAAAGCAGAAGCAGATCAGAAATCATTGACTAGTAATAGCCAATAAGCTGGCACTGACTTGGTAGGATCTGTCTCCGGGACCATTGCGAGCGACGGCTTTTACCAAAAAATCAAGAACATGTTTAAAAACAATCTGAAAATTGCCTGGCGCAACCTCATGAAGGACCGCCAGTTTACTTTGCTAAACCTGCTCGGGCTCTCTACCGGTCTCGCCTGCGCGCTGCTAATCTTTCTATGGGTCAGGGATGAAATGAGTTTCGATAAAATTTTCGATCATGACGATCAGGTCTTTCAGTTGCTGGAGCACAAAAAAACAAACGGTACGGTGGGTGTTTCAGAAGAATCCTCCGGGCCGCTCAGCGAAACCATCGCCGCGCAGGCGCCTGAAGTTCAATATGCGGCTGCCATTGCGCCGCCGGATTGGTTCCAGCGATTTACATTAACGGCGGATAGTAAAAATATAAAGGCTGTTGGTCAATACACGGGAAAAGACTATTTCAATATCTTTTCCTTCCCTTTCCTCGAAGGCGACAGAGCCAAAGTGCTGGTCGACAAAAACTCCATCGTCATTTCAGATCAGCTGGCGAAAAGGCTTTTCGGTTCTACTGATCATGTAATCGGAAAAACCATCCGCGTTCAGCACGACAAAGACTTTTATGTTTCGGGAGTATTTGAGCAACCAGCCTATCATTCATCACAACAATTTGACTTCGTTCTTTCCTTCGAATATTTGAAAGATATCCAATCCTGGGTGACATCCTGGAACAATACCGGTCCACGTCATTATATTAAGTTGAAGAAGGGGACCGATGTAAATGCGTTCAACCAGAGAATTGCAGGCCTCGTTACCCGCAACAGTGGGGATTCTACACGTTCAGCATTCGCTGCTCACTTTTCAGATCTTTATTTGCACGACGTCCATTCCATGGGTTCAAAGACAGGTGGGAGAATCGAGTACGTGAGATTATTCTCCCTGATAGCTGCGTTCATCGTTGCCATCGCCTGTATCAATTTCATGAATCTTTCTACCGCCAAAGCCTCGCGCCGTCTGAAAGAAGTGGGCATCAAAAAAGTAGTGGGTGCTGGACGCGCCCAACTTGTTTTCCAATTTCTTTCCGAATCCCTGCTGCTTACTTTCTTCGCAATAATCGTCGCCATCCTGCTTGCGTGGCTGTTGCTACCACAATTCAATAATCTAACCGGAAAACAAATTAAAATAGAGCTGGGAAGCAATTTGATTTTGTCGATCCTGGGTATCGGGTTGCTCACGGGGTTTCTGGCGGGTTCATACCCTGCGCTTTATCTCTCCGGCTTCAATCCCCTAGCGATCCTGAAAGGCAAAATGAAAACTTCCTTTGCAGAGCTTGCCGCTCGAAAGGGCCTGGTTGTTTTTCAGTTTACATTGTCCATGATTCTGATTGTAGCTGTTACGGTGATTTACCAGCAGGTGCAATACATACAGTCGATGAACCCCGGATACAATAAGGAGAATATTGTGAGATTCGACGCGGAGGGAAGTATTCATCATACGGAAGAAACTTTTATCACGGCACTGAAAAAAATTCCTGGGGTTACCAATGCCAGTTTCACATTCAATAATATGGTGGGAAGGAACTTTGGTACGTATGGACTCGATTGGACAGGAAAAGATCCCAATGCTGCGATCTATTTTGAAGGATTTGGAAGTGGCTATGAGTTTACTGAAACCATGGGAATGAAGCTGGCCGAGGGAAGGAGTTTTGTGAAGGGATTCGGAAACGACAGCAATAAAATTATGTTGAATGAATCCGCAGTGAAAGTGATGAATCTCAAAAATCCGGTTGGAAAGATCATCAGACTTTATGATAAACCCATGGAAGTAATCGGCGTTGTCAAAGACTTTCATTTTGAGTCGCTTCATGAACCCGTAAAACCCTCCTATATGATGATTGCGAATGAAGACAGGTTGTACAAAATCATGGTTAGGGTTCAACCCGAACACGAGCAATCAACGCTTGCCCGTATCCAAGCTTTATATGAATCTTATAATCCGGGTTTCCCTTTTGACTATATTTTTCTGGATGAAGCTTATCACAAACAATACACGACCGAGGCACGTGTTAGCACCCTTTCAAAGTATTTTGCCGGGCTCGCCATTCTGATTTCCTGCCTGGGATTGTTTGGGTTGGCCGCTTTCACGGCGCAACGAAGACAGAAAGAAATTGGTGTACGGAAAGTGATCGGTGCATCGGTGAGCAATATTACCACGATGCTCTCTGCAGAATTTCTCAAACTGGTTTTCGTTGCAGTACTGATCGCGTTTCCTATATCGTGGTGGGCAATGAGTCAATGGTTACAAGGATTCGCCTATAGGATAAATATCGGTGCTGATATATTTCTACTATCGGGTATTGCTGTAATGTTGATCACTTTATTAACGGTAAGTTACCAGGCTATCAGGGCGGCTCTTGCGAACCCTGTCAAAAGTTTACGGGCGGAATAGCAGCAGTCTAATTTATTTCACGCAGAGGCGCAGAGTAGCGCAGAAACGCAGAGGATAAATATATTTGACGCTGGTTAAAATTAGAATTTGGTCTGAAAATCTTTTGGTTTCTCTGTGACTCTGCGCCTCTGAGTGAAACAAAGCGGGGGAAAACAAAATAACCGCAGTTTTAGACTGCGGTTATTTTTATATTGGGAAGATTAGTGAGCTGTTGAACTAGAGTTGCTTAATCGCGGCGATCATCTTGTCGGCTTCGCCCTGTTGGAAATTTGTGGTTTCGCCAGCTGCCGCGCAGTTGATGATATAATAAACGCCTTCTTTTTTTACATCCAGTCTCTTGATCGTGTAGTCTTTAAATTTCGCGATATCCCCGGTAGAACCGTTCTTCAGGGCAGAGAGGGCCTTTTCAAAATACCTCAATTGCTCAACGTTTGAAAAGCGAAGCATGGAAGTGATTACATCATTGGTATATCCCTGATCCCGGAATTGTAATGCATACACAGTGTCTGTTTCCTTAATAATTCTTTGCAGACTTAAAGGCCATGTACCGGTACGGAGGTCAACCAGGCTGGTAGTAGAATTGTTTACAATCGTAAACTGTGCCTTTGAAAAAAATGGAATGACAAGCAGTAAAACAATAAGTCTTTTCATATTGGTGTTGTTTTTTCTTAGGTGATCGGAATGAAATGCCTCAGTTTATATTAACGTTTAAATGCGATTTGTATTATTCTACAGGCAGGTCCGAAGCTCTAGTAATATGTTAAAATCAAAGGTCTTTGATCGTATTGATCATCAGGTCTGCTTCGGGCTGTTTAAAATCTGTCAGGCCGTACTTGATTCTTAAGATGTACCACACGCCCTCAAACTTCTTTTCCGCCCTTTTTAGAGAATAATCTTTAAATTTTGCAATATCTCCGTTATTGCCCGTCTTAAGTACTGTCAGCGCTTTTCCAAAATATTTCAATTGTCCCAAATCGGGAAATTCAAGTGTGTCCATCATAACACTGTTAACAACCTGCTGGTCGCGAAAAATCAATGAATAAGCGTGTTCGGAATGGCTGCCGTTTTTTTCGAGATTGATGGGCCAGTCGCCTGAACGTACTTCCAATATGCTGACGGAATTTACCTGCTTTGTAAGTGCTTTTTGGTGAGCCGCAAACGGAAGGAATACAGCGAAAAGAATTAGCTTTTTCATGCGATAATTGGATGCTTACAAGATATTCCTTTTAGCCAATATTTGCAATAGGTGCTACCGAAACAGTATTATCCTGAACGTATCAAAATATGATAATAGTATGTTGACAACTCGGAAAAAAATATTTTCACTTTTTTTTATACCTATTTTAAAGGCAGAATAATGGAAAACTCCGAGAATTCACTCTCCGTGGTCTGCACTTTGAATTCTCCATTGTGCGCTTTAATGATATCATAGCTGATGGAGAGTCCCAATCCGGTTCCCTGCCCGGATGGTTTTGTGGTGAAGAATGGCTGGAAGATTTTATTGATCAATATTTGAGGAATTCCGATTCCATTATCTCTTACAGTGATCAGGATTTTTTCCCCTTTTTTTTCAGTTTTCACAGAAAGCGTTGGCTGGAATCCTTCCCCCATTTTTTTACTTTTTTCAGATAAGGCAAAGAAGGCATTGTTGTAAACATTGAGCAATACCCTGCCGATTTCCTGCGGCAGGATATTTACTTTCCCAATAGTATTATCGAAATCCGTTCGTAAAGTCGCTTGAAAAGATTTGTCTTTCGCTCTTAGTCCGTGAAATGCAAGTCGCATATATTCATCTGCCAGTGCATTAATATCAGTGGGTTCTTTTTTTCCAGAACTACTTCTACTGTGTTGCAACATACCTTTTACAATGTCGTCTGCTCTTTTACCGTGATGGAGAATTTTATCCTCATTCTCCGCCAGGTTATTGGCAATAGACTTTACCTCTTCGATATTTCCCTTTGCCAGCTCTTCTTTCATTTCAGTAATCAATTCCTTGTTCACTTCAGAAAAATTATTAACAAAGTTCAAAGGGTTTTGAATTTCATGGGCGATACCTGCAGTCAGTTCTCCGAGTGAAGCCATTTTTTCCGACTGAACAAGTTGTGTTTGTGTGGAACGGAGATTCTCAAGCGTTCCTTTCAATTCTACTGTTCTCTGATCCACCCTTTTTTCCAGCATTTCTTTTTCTTTTTGAAGATTACCTTCTCTCCATTTGCTGAACATGCGAAGGGCAGCAAGGAATACTAAAACATACACTGCATAGGCCCACCAGGTTCTGTACCAAGGAGGCAACACAGTAAAAGAGTAGCTCGTTTCACTCCAAACACCGTATGGATTGAGTGCCTTTAACCTGAAAACATAATCTCCTTCATGGATATTGCCAAAGCTGGCGCTGGTTTTGTTCGTCATCGGACTCCAATCTGTGCCATATCCTTGCAACAGATATTGATATTTTACCCTGCTTCCATAAGCTGGTGCGATGGCCGCAAATTCAAAACTTATATCATTGAACTGAAAAGGCAGGCGTAGATTTTGAGGGATGGGATAAAAAGTACTGATACTATCGAATTCAATCCCTTTGAATTTGCCTTGCATAGTTTGCAGTGCCTGTGGAGACAACCATTTACCAAACGTAATCGACATTTCATTGAGAAGCGCAAGACTGTCTTCCCGTTGCTTTCGCTGACCTCGCTCACTGATCAAACTCCAGCAGATGTTTTCATTGTTGATCAATATATTCTGGAGCTCGAGTCGAAAGGGAGCGTTGCTATATTTCCTGTCCTTATAATCATATCGAATAACATTTTTATTGCCTGGGCCGGCCCATAATACGCCCTGTCGGTCGATAAACAGAGAGTTGTTGAAAGAAAAATCTCCAACCTCATAGCCCGTACCCGGATTAAAGTTTTCGAAGGGTGTCGAATCATGTTTTATATCTGAACCGCTATTTTCATGAAGTATTGACAAACCTGCATCCGTTCCAAACCAGAGTAAATGATGAATACTGTCCTCTTTTATACTAAAAACGGTGTTGTCGGCAAGGCCTTCGGTAGTTGAATAGGTAGTCAATTTGTCGCTATCCAGTTTCTGAACCCCCTGCCCGTAACTTCCAATCCAAATGCTTCCTTTCTTATCCTGGAAAAGGGCCGGATTCTCATACAGTGGCGGTCCGGCTTCAACAGAATAGTTTGTAAAATGCTGGCCATCGAAACTGATCAAAGGATTTCCGCCTGCCCAGATTTTTCCATTGCGATCCCGAATCAATGCAATCAATTCATTGTCCGCGAGTCCCTGTGCAGTGCTGTACCTGGTAAAAGACTGGCCATCATATTTCAGCAATCCCCTAAATGATGTGAACCATAAATTGCCAGTTGGATCCTCCAGAATACTCCAGATTTGACTAAAAGGCACGCCCTGATCACCGCCGAAAATAGTAAAGGATTTCCCATCGAACTTGCTGATCGTTCCGAAGCACCCAACCCAAATATTTCCTTTTGAATCCTGCAGCAGGCTAAAAACAGATTTCCCGCCAAGTCCCTGTACTTCTGTATAACGGAAAAAATTCTTTCCATCATATCGGCTAAGTCCTGATCCAATTGCTCCAAACCAGTAATTGCCTGCACGATCCTGAATGATTGACTTTATTCCATTTCCCTGCAATCCTAACTGTGAAGTGTAAGTAGAAATTCCATTGCGATTGTACCTGCACACGCCAGCATTTTCAGTTACAAACCAAAGATCTCCTGTATCGTCTTCCACAATTGCTAAGACATTGTTATCCGATAAACCATCGTTGACGACATAGTTTGTGAAAAATGGCGGCTCTGTGGCAGTAGTTTCAAATTTACTGATACCACTGTCTGTGGCAATCCAAATTGCATCCCTGTTATCTTTTTTGATGGCGCTAACGCTGTTGCTAACGAGACCTTGCACTTGCGTAAAGCCCGAAAAATGACTACCATCAAACTTACTTGCGCCACTGTCCGTGCCGAACCACATATTCCCGGATCCGTCCTGCTCAATACTTTGCACTTCATTTCTAATCAGTCCATCTGCAGACGTATAACTGATAAAATGGTTCCCATCAAACCTGCTCACTCCATCGCCAGTACCAAACCATAGCAATCCTGCTTTATCTTCGAATATGCTGATAACATCATTGCCGGCCAAACCGTTCCCGGTTGAATACCGCTTAATTTTAGCGGAATCGCTGATGCCAACCGCACCGTACTCGATCAACCCTTTTGTAGTCCCGAACCACATGTTTCCTTCCCGATCACCATACATGCAATATATTCCTGCCCCGGAAAGTCCAACGATCTTGCTGTATTCCTCAAACCTGATACCATTGTACCGGTATACATTAGCATCTCCAACATCAAACCAAAGGTTTCCTGCAGCATCTTCTGCCATATGTGAAATGCCATTATCTATTCCATTGGAAGAAGAGAAAAGTTGGAATTTTTTTCCGTCGTACCTCGCCACACCATCCAAAGAAGAAAACCAAAGGTTTCCGAAATGATCCTTCAGTCCACCGGTGATAGATTCTAATGGCAATCCCTGGGCTATTCCATAGTGTATAAATTCCGGGTTTCCCAATCCATCTGCATGTGGATTTTGTATGATCTGTGGTTTGCCAGCGGAGATTATTTTTGGAGCATGGATACCTCTGAGGAAAGTTACTTTTGGGGGCGTCGTGCTGTCGGTATTGATTTTGCCGTTTACTTTTCTCTGGACAATATCATAAATGGGTGTGTTTTCCCGGGGGTGTTTACAGGCAGCTTCGATGAGGATCAGGAAACCAAACAATATAGTCCATGGTAAGCATTTTATCATCTTATCCGGTCGGTAAGAAGCCTGGTATTGAAACTTGAAAAATATCTTGAACTGAGCGCCTTTCATTTTCATTACAAGTTCAAACAGTTTACTTGGTATTGTCCAAAGTTAGCGTCCGAAAAAGCGGCGGCAGCATAACTTTCCGCGGTTACCAAATTTAATGGCTAAAATCGGGATTTTAGGAAAGCACCCATACCTCGATGAGATACACCCGTGCCGCTATTTTTTTAACGATGAGTATGGTAGGATTTTCTGTACTCTGCCTGTATCAACTCGATTATTGCCAAAGGGTCACTATTGTCTTTAAGATATTTGTGTACGGTTTCTCCGAGCCAGGTTTGAAACGAAGGCCACCCGCTGTAACGAGGACGAACATAGGCTTGGTTAAGCGAATCCAGGACATTCGTAAAAAAATGATGTGTCAGCCCATTCGCGTGATTAGATTTCCACGCCGTGATACTGGAGGGTTGACCCTGCTCGTCCACATACAAGGAGGATTGGATATCAGGACTGGCTATCCAGGCAGCATATTGTGCAGCTTCAGCCCGATGATTGCTATGCGACGAAACTGCGATGCCAGCCCCGCCCAACACAGCATGTGCTATGCCCGGCGCCACAGCAAAAGTCAATAAGTTCTTTCTAAATCCCTTTCGGGAATAATTGGTATAACCAAATCCGAGCGGAGAATAAGCAACATCATCCCGCTCACTCATGTGATCATATAATTGAATTGGATTCCAATGGAGACAATTCGTATGAAAGCAGTCTCGCATCTGCCGCATCATTTCCAACGCCCGGGTGCCTGTCTCTTTATCAACAAGTATTTCACTTCCTTCCCGAATGGGTGATCCTAATTGAGCTGTGAGCGTAAGAAAAGAACAAAGGCAATCGGTTGGACAAAGCGCCATTCCAACCTTTAACTTTTTTCTTTTTAATAGCTCTGCGAGTGCAAAGACTTCATCCCAGGTTGCAGGTGTTTTTAAGTTTTCCATCAAGTCGGGGCGACCTGCCGAGCATTGCACAGCCGCATCAACCGGAATCGCCCATTGAAGATTATTGTAACGATAGCTTGCAAAGGAAGGTCCCGCAGTATCTTGCTTTAACTCATCTAACTTCTTTTCGCCCAGCAATTCATCCAGCGGCAGTAAGCAACCCGTTTCTTTTGCCACTCCGATATGCGGATGATCAATGATCAATAAATCAAACCGATGGGCGAGCGATTCGAGCGATTGATCACCGAAATGAGTAAGCGATCTTTTTTCCCACTGTACAGTGATACCGGTTAATGCGGAATATTGCTTCGATGATGCTATCAGTGGCGCGTAACCGCGAGGATGATCCCAGGTGATGCCAGTTAAAGTCATGGGTCATTTCTTTTTCTCCAGGCTCTTTTTATAAAATTCCTGTATCCTTTCCTGGCCTTCTGCTGATTCATAAAACCTGACCAAAGATTTGCTTTCCATTTCCTGCGCTGCAGCCGGAATTCCTTCTAAGGTCTGATGAGTGATTTGTTTGATCATCAGTAATCGGTCGTGTAACTTGTTGGTAAATGAGGCCGCGAACTCAGTCACCTTTTCAATAAACTGCCCTGCTGGATAAATATGATTGATGATGCCAAAGCCATACATCTCTTCAGCCAACAGGGTTCGTCCCGACATTACGATTTCATTCGTGCGATTGGACCCGATTTTTTTAGCCAATCTACTCGTGCCTCCTCCACCGGGAATAAGATTCAACAGGATTTCTGGTAAACCCATCTTGGCCCCCTCTATCGAAACGATCATGTCGCAGGAGAGCGCTATCTCAAGCCCGCCACCAAATGCATAGCCATTGAGTGCAGCAATAACAGGTTTAGTATTATTTTCGATGGTGTCATACAGCGAATAGCCAGTCGACTGAAACGCGGCGAATTGTGATTTTGTTTGTTGGGCATATTCTTTGATATCTGCCCCAGCCATAAATGCTTTACCCGCTCCCGTTATAACTGCCACCCTAACTTCATCTGGTGAAGCAGCATCGATGGCGCGCAGTGCATGAATGATCTCGTTCATCATCTGCGCATTCATGGCGTTCAATTGTTCGGGCCGGTTAAAAGTTAGCCAGGCAATTTTATCCTTAATGTTGAAAAGTATGTGTTGATAGCTCATGGAGCGATTTAATTTATTTCACCGGTTCTTCTACTGATATCACTTTTTCATCTATAAGATTTTGTATATCCGTTTCGCTAAATCCAAGTTCCCGGAGAATCTCGGGGCCGTGTTCTCCGATCATCGGCGAAGCCCTTTCAATTGTTCCCGGTGTTTCACTCATCATAAATGGGATATTGGTAACCGTTAGTTTACCTGCTTTTGGATGAACGATGTCGACAAAAGTTTTGTTGAATTTTACCTGGGGGTCATTGGCCACAGCGCCTTGTTCATTCACCTGGGCGACCCAAAGGTCGAGGCCCAACATGATCTCGAGCCATTCTGCCGTAGTTTTTGAAACGGTGATTTGCTGAATACGGTCATAAACTTCATCCCGCCTGTCGAATAGCACCTGCGGATCATTGTATTCCATCAAAGATGGATCACCCAATGCCGAAATTATCTTCTCAAAAGGATTCATGGCAATGGCCAGGTATCCGTCTTTTGTTTTGTAAGTACCGAAAGGTGCTGGGTTACCAGGGTGTGCTATGCCGGATTCGGGCCGGCTGAATTCTACACCCATATTGTGTATAGTAAAAAAATCCTGCATCTGAAAAGCAATAGCAGACGACAATAAGTTGGTCTTGATTTCCTGACCCTTGCCAGTTTTTTCGCGATAATAAAGTGCCGCCAGGATTGCATACACACAGTTCAAAGCATTCACCTGATCGCAAAGCGCCGTACCAATTGAAACCGGACCATCACTGATTTTTCCACTGGTCATGATCGCCCCACTCACGCTTTGAACCAACAGGTCCTGCCCAGGCCGGGTAATATAAGGACCATCATCACCCCAGCCCGAAGCGGAACAATAGATGATGCGGTCATTTATTTTTTTGAGGTCATCGTATCCATAGCCTAAACGCGCCATCACACCAGGCCGAAAATTTTCCAAAATAATATCGGCGTCCTTAACGAGTTTCATAATAATCTCACGTCCTTCAGACTTTTTCATGTCGATAGCAATCGAACGCTTGTTGCGGTTCCATGCCATGAAACATGGCGATTCATCACCTGCAATCCACTTATTAAAAAAAGTCATCCCGCGATAGATATCGCCTTTCCCATAGCGCTCCACTTTGATCACATCTGCACCGAGATCTCCCAACATCTGTGTTGCAAAGGGACCCTGCAATAATTGTGAGAAGTCCAGCACTTTTACACCTTCTAAAGCCTTGTTCATTCAAAATTTCTTTATCAAAATTATTCAAAATACCGGGGAAGCGTACAAAGTCCTCCGTCCACTTTAATGTCTTCGCCTGTAATAAAAGTAGATTCATCCGAAGCAAGAAATACCGCGGTCATGGCAACTTCCATTGGGGTTCCCATTCGTTTCATGGCATGCATCTGTTCACTTTTAGAAAAAAAATCCGGACCTTCTTCCTTTGCCCTTTTTTCATTCATCGGCGTCAGGATCGAGCCGGGCGAAATACTGTTAAAGCGAATATTGAATTCTCCGAATTGCCCGGCCAGCTGATTGGTCATCGAAAGGATTGCGCCCTTAGCACCTGCATAAGCTGTCCAGTCGTTCCAACTGCGGAATGCCTGCGTTGAGGAAATATTAATAACAGATCCCGATTTCTGCTTCATCAAATAAGGCAATGCCGCTTTAATTGTTCTATACACACTCTTGAGATTTATATTCATCAATAGGTCCCAATCCTCCTCCGGCATTTCCATAATATTTCCGCCAATCGCGACGGCTGCGTTGTTAACCAGGATATCAATTCGGCCATATTCATTCATGGCTTCTTTAACCAAACGGATCACATCTTCCGTATTACCTACATCGCAACGAAAAGCACTTACGGTTGCGCCATTGGATTTCATCCTATTAAACTCCGAATGGCATTTTTTTTCATCAATGTCTCCACCCACCACGATGGCTCCTTCCTGTGTGAAAGCTTCGGCAATAGAGAGGCCGATACCACCAGCCGCCCCTGTAACGATGGCAACTTTATTTTTCAGTCTCATGCTGATTTTTTTTTCGATGGAGCCAATGCCTTTCTATTTCTTCCAGGCTCTTTCCCTTTGTTTCAGGAATGATTTTGATCGCAAGATAAAACGCGGGCGTGGTAAGTAACGCAAACAGCCAAAAAGTACCTGCCGGATGCAATTTCTCGAGGAAGATCGGTGTAAGCTGTCCAACCAATGCTGTTCCAATCCACAGCGAAAAAGTAGATACCGACATGGCCTTGCCTCTTATCCGGGAAGGGAAAATTTCGGAGAGCAATACCCAAATTACGGGGCCATAGGAGAATGCAAAACAGGCGATAAAAATCATTATAAAAGTCAGCAACAGATAAGTATTGGTGGAATTAAAATAGAAAAGAAGGCCAATAATAATAAGCGATGTAATGATGCCTGTGATTCCAGCCAACAGCAAAGGTTTTCTTCCGAGCCTGTCGATCTTCCAAATAGCAATCAGGGTGAATAAAACATTCACAAAGCCGATCACTACCTGACCGCCCAGCGCATCTGAGTCTGCCAGCCCTGCCTGTTCAAGGATTCTGGGTCCATAGTAGATGATTGCATTGATACCACAAATCTGTGTCAGGAAAGCAAGAGAAATACCAATCAGCATGGGCAACTTGAATTCGCCTTTAAACAACTTGAGGGAGCTCCCTGGCTCAGCTTTTAGATTGGCTTTAATATCATGCATTTCCAGTTTGGCTTCTTCGGGAGGCAGGATCTTTTCTAAAATGAGGTATGCACGAGGTTCATAGCTTTTCACGATCAACCATCGGGGGCTTTCCGGCACGGTAACCAACAAAAGTAAAAACAACAATGCCGGTATAAAGGAAGTGCCAAGCATGATACGCCATACTTCCGACACCATCAGTGTATGCACAAAACCAGTTGTGGTTTGCCAGAAATCTCCTTTGGAAAGACTCAGCAAATAGGCATTCACAAAATAAGAACAGAGAATGCCGAGCGTAATGGCAAATTGATACAGAGACACCAGCCTTCCTCTTCTATGCGCAGGTGCGAGTTCAGAAATATATAAAGGTGAAAGCACAGAGGCTACCCCAATGCCTAGTCCACCGATCAAACGGTAAATAACAAGACCGGTAAAACCACCGGTCATGGCACAACCTATTGCCGAAATTCCAAACAAGAGTGCTGATACGATGAGTAGTTTTTTTCTGCCGAATCGATCGCTTAACACGCCTGCAACGGAAACACCTGATATGCATCCCAGCAATGCCGAACTTACATACCATCCTGTTCCCGTTGCATCGAGTTGAAATTGGGAACTAACGAAATTGATCGTGCCCGAAATGACCGCGGTATCATATCCAAATAAAAATCCGCCGAGGGATGCGATTATGGCAAGCTTGTTTACATAGGCTTTTCTCGAGTGATCTGCTTTGGTTATTCCTTCTTTCAATGGCAAATAATCTTTGGGTTATGTGTATCCACTCAGGGTTACATTATTTTCTACAGGAAGATTAAAGATAATGAAATTGAGATAGCGATGACGGTTGATCATTTGAACTGCTGTGAGCGATTGTGAAACTGGTGTATACAACTTGACTTCTTTCCCAAATTTAACAGGCTGCATTGCATTTTGAACCACATAGGACACTTAGGCTTCATATTGGGCGGTATCAAATTCCATCGAGAAGCATTATTTACAACCTTTCTAAAATTCAACTGCAAATAATTATCTTTCCATGTAAACCTTTCGGGAAGTTAAGTATGAAAAGAATTTTCGTTAGTCAGGCTCTTATTTTCCTGTTCGGCCTGTATTCCGTTGCGCAGCCCGGAAATACTAAAGTTGAGCTTGTTCAAAGGCCGGCATCTATTGCTTCCAATAAATATTATGTCAGTAACCGGTCACCACTGGTACCATTGAGTTTTGTGAAACTGCCGGTTGGCAGTATTCAACCGGGTGGATGGCTTTTAAAATACCTGGAACTTCAGCGTGATGGATTGACTGGTCACCTGGGGGAAATCAGTGCCTGGCTTGATAAGAAAAATAATGCGTGGTTTAGCGGCACTGGTCAAGGCGACCACGGATGGGAAGAAGTTCCCTATTGGTTGAAAGGCTACGGGGACCTGGCCTATATCCTGCACGACAAGAAAATGATTGCTGAAACAAAATCCTGGATCGAAAAAGTATTTCAAAGTCAACGACAGGATGGATATTTTGGTCCCAGTACAACAGACAGCAATTTTCAGGTCAATAACGGTAAGACGGCGGATTTATGGCCAAACATGATTATGCTCTGGTGCCTGCAATCTTATTATGACTATAGCCACGATAAAAGGGTGATCCCTTTCATGACAAACTATTTTAAATGGGAGATGACCGTTCCAGACGAGAAACTGCTCAAATTGTATTGGGAAAACAGCCGGGGTGGCGACAATTTATACAGTATTTATTGGCTTTATAATCGCACAGGTGATAAATCATTGCTGAAACTAGCGACCAAAATACATCGCAATACGGCAAACTGGTCACAACAAAATGATTTACCCAATTGGCACAACGTAAATGTTGCACAGAGTTTCAGAGAACCTGCCACCTATTATATGCAATCAAAAGACAGCACGCTATTGAAAGCGACCTATCAGGATTTTTACCTGATAAGAAATTTGTATGGGCAGGTACCCGGCGGCATGTTTGGCGCCGATGAAAATGCGCGCAAGGGGTGCACAGATCCGAGACAGGCTGTGGAAACCTGTGGAATGGTTGAACAGATGTCATCTGACGAAATACTGATGAGTATTTCCGGTGATCCCAGTTGGGCAGATAATTGTGAGGACGTAGCTTTCAATACATACCCTGCTGCTGTAATGCCCGACTTCAAAGGACTTCGTTATTTGACAGCACCCAATATGGTAGTCAGTGATAGCAAAAATCATGCGCCGGGAATTCAAAATGAAGGTCCCTACCTCATGATGAATCCCTTCAGCAGTCGCTGCTGTCAGCACAATCATGCACAGGGCTGGCCCTATTATTCGGAAAATTTGTGGATGGCAACTCCGGACAACGGAGTGGCGGCTATGCTTTACTGTGATAGCAAAGTGATTTTAAACGTAGGATCCAAAAGGGACCAGGTGATTCACCTTCAACAAACGACACACTACCCTTTTGATGATCATATTAAAATTAAGGTTGATGTCAAATCGCCAGTTCGGTTTCCTATGTACTTGCGCATTCCTATTTGGTGTAATCAGGCAAGTGTAGCCATCAACGGAAAAATTGTTCACCTCCCTTCTGCGAAAGGCGGTATTTATTCTAATTATATTTTGATCACCAAAGAATGGAAATCCGGAGATATCATTGAACTTACACTTCCAATGAAAATATCGATCCGTGAATGGACCAATAACAAAAACAGCGTGAGCCTGAATTACGGCCCGTTAAGTTTTTCCATCAAAATCGACGAAGTTTACAAAATGGGAAGCAGTACACAGTCGGCCCTGGGTGAAGCAAAATGGCAGGCGACAGCAGATCAGTCCCAATGGCCATCCTATGAAATTTATCCATCGAGCACTTGGAACTATGGGCTTGTGATGAATAGCAAATCAACCGCTGAACAATTTGAGCTGATCAAAAAACAGTGGCCGGCAAATGATTTTCCTTTTACGGTATCTTCGGTCCCGTTGGTCATTCGCGCGAGAGCAAAGTTGATTCCAGATTGGGGTTTGGATCAATATGGACTTTGTAGCGTCTTACCCCAAAGCCCGGTCAGCGTATCCACTAAAGAAGAAACGATTGAGTTGATTCCGATGGGTGCGGCCAGATTGAGAATTGCTTCGATACCCGTGGTGAAATGACAGCAGATTATACATCGATCTTTGATTCAATTAAAGTAATTTTTTAATTCGGCTATCCAGGCCTTATTCATTTTATAAAAAAGAAAAATCCATGTTGAAGAGATTAACGCTAGCCATTGCTTTGTTCATTGTTGGTCAATCAATTTTTGCCCAGGTTACCAAAGCGCCTGCCTATCCGTTGCTATCACACAATCCCTATTTCAGTATCTGGTCTTTCACCGATGAATTGAATGCTTCGCCTACCAAACACTGGACAGGTAGTAACCAGTCAATACTGGGCATGGTTAAAGTGGATGGAAAAGTGTACAGGTTTTTAGGACAGATAGAAAAAGATAAAGAAACGGTAATTGCTACCGGAGAGGAAAAGCCGTTTGAATGCAGGTTTACTGAACTCGCACCTGCAGCGCAATGGATGGATGAAAAGTTTGATGATACAAAATGGAAGACCACAATGGGACCCTTCGGTGATGACAAAGCAAAGGTCAAAACTTATTGGAAGAGTGCAAATATTTGGGTGAGACGGACATTTTTGATTGATGAAATTCCTTCTGCCAAACTATTCCTGAAACTTCATCATGACGACAATATCGAAGTATACCTGAACGGCGAACAAATTTATTCCTGCATTTGCTGGAATCAAAAGGCCGAATATTTTCCGATCGATGACGCGATAAAGAACAAAATGAAAAAGGGAAAAAATATTCTCGCGATTCATTGTGCGAATATACAAGGCGGTTCCTGGCTGGATGTTGGACTGAGCAAAGAACCTCAGCCTCTTGCCAGCGGCAGCATGATTATCCCCGCAGCACAAAAAAAAGTAGAGATTACTTCTACTCAAACCATTTACCAGTTTGCCTGCGGCGCAATTGATCTCACACTTACATTTACTTCTCCTCTTTTGATCCAGGATCTGAGTCTTCTCTCAAGGCCTGTGTCTTATGTATCATTCAAAACAAAATCCAATGATGGTGCGGCGCACGACGTGAAATTATATTTCGGGGCCTCGACCGATCTTGCAGTGAATACTCCATCGCAGGAAGTGAGTGTTCGCCAATTTACTTCTGGTAAGTTGTCGCTTTTAAAAGCAGGGAGCATCGCGCAACCCGTACTGCAAAAAAAGGGAGATGATCTCCGCATTGACTGGGGTCATCTGTATGTAGCGGCTCCTCAGGAAATAGGAACAAGTCAAACCATTTCTTCAACAGATGATGCGGTTGGAACATTTGTTTCTGGTGGCAATTCATCCAAACAAAATTCTTTGTCAGGAAAAAGTTTTTTGCTAAATACAACATTTTCCATTGGCCAGGTGACAGGCCAGGAACAGGAAAAGTTAGTATTGATTGGATATGACGATATCTATTCCATTCAGTTTTTTCATCAAAACCTGAAAGGATGGTGGGCGAATAAGCCCGGCACTTCGATCGAAAAAATTCTTGCGGATTCCTACGATAATTATGGAGATATCCTGACAAAATGCATAGCACAGGACAAAATGATTTATGATGATGCGTTGAAAGCGGGTGGTGAAACCTATGCAAAACTTTGTGTTACCGCATACCGGCAGTCTATTTCTGCGCACTCATTGGTTAGAAGTCCGCAGGGAGAGCTCTTATTTTTTTCCAAAGAAAACTTCAGCAATGGTTGCATCAACACAGTGGATGTAACCTACCCATCTGCTCCGTTATATCTGGCCTACAATCCGGAGTTGATGAAAGGAATGTTAAATGGGATTTTCTTTTTCTGCGAAAAAAGTGGATTGTACAAAAAGCAATATGCCGCGCATGATCTGGGCACTTATCCATTGGCAAATGGCGAAATTTATGGAAGTGGTGGTATGCCTGTAGAGGAATCGGGTAATATGATCATTTTAACCGCTGCCATTGCAAGGTCCACCGGCAATGCTGACTATGCACGTCTTCACTGGAACACACTCACGCAATGGGTTTCCTTTCTGGCCAAAGAAGGTCTTGATCCGGCGAATCAACTCTGCACGGACGACTTTGCCGGACATATGGCGCGCAATGCGAACCTCTCCGTGAAAGCTATTGTTGGGATTGGCTGTTATGCCAGGCTCGCCGAAATGCTGGGATATAAATCCATCGCCCGGAAATATCATGCGATGGCGCTTGATATGGTTGGCAAATGGCAAAAACTCGGCGATGCCGGTGATCACTATGCGCTCACCTTTAATGATAAAAATACCTGGAGCCAGAAATACAACCTGGTTTGGGACAAAATCATGCAACTCGATTTGTTTCCTGCATCTGTTTATAGCAAAGAAATTGCTTATTACCTGACCAAACAGAATGTATTTGGATTGCCCCTGGATAGCAGGAAGACCTATACTAAATCAGATTGGATATTATGGACCTCTACGCTGGCATCCAACAAAGAAGATTTTGAAAAACTTATCGATCCTGTATATAAATATGCTACCGAAACACCTACCCGTGTTCCGCTATGTGACTGGCATGAAACTACCGATGGAAAACAGGTTGGCTTCCAGGCAAGAAGTGTAGTGGGCGGTTATTTTATCAAAGTATTGGAAGAAAAATGGAAAAAGTAGCTGTGGGAAATAATACAGGACGCCTGTTAAAATAAAAACTCAGTATTTATTGCCTGTACTTTTGAAGTATATAGTGGCCTGGTATGGCTGAAGTTGCATCGTACTTGCCACCCCGACATGGCCAGGCATTAAGTAAGTTGCCTGTTGGGAAATCTGCTTCATCTTTGGTGAGAAATTATATTCGAAGACAATCTTTTTCAGATCTGTAGTTGATGCAATGGTTTTTGAATGCTGATCCTGTCGGTAATCTTCCTGCCACCTGGAAAGCGAAAAATCATTCGCGACTGTTTTGGCAGACCAGATATTGGCGACTGCTTTTATATACGATCGATCTGTTGCCGGGCGATAATAAAAATTACTATCCATCAACGCCATCGATCCCAGGTCATCGTTGACAGAATAAATATACAGACAGGGCTGCTCGGGTTTCAATGAAAAGAAAATATTTTTTCGTGCCTGAAGATCTCGTACCGGGCTATTTGGCTGCAGGTTATCATGAGCGATCAGGAGCTGATTACCATTATTGAACAGGATATTACCATCCAACCGAATATTCCTCGCATTGTGAATTTTTATTCCTGCATCAGAACAATCGGCCACTGCATTGGATGATATTTCCACATTCGCACTATTGTCATCAATATAAATTCCTTCCACGGGCAATAAGTTTTTTTCATTGGTGCCTTCTTTTACACCCTGCCCCTTCAAAATAATATTACCCAAGATTCTTTTCCCGGCAGACGGGAACCAATCTCCAATATATATTCCGGCACCATCATCCTTCGTTGTACAGAAATTGGTAATCAGATTATTCTCAATCGTTGTTCCGTCTCCCCCAAAATAAATCGCATTGTAACCAGTACTGTCAATTTCATTTCCTATGACCAGGCTGTTTGCACCAAATATCGATAATGCCTGGTAAGTACCGGATCCACTCTTACCCATTCCCGGGATCATGCCTGTGTTTTTAATCCTGTTGTCCCGAACAATAGCCATCCTGCAGCTGCTGTCTAAATTGATGGCATCATTGAGTGCGTGATTGATTATCGTGCTTTGGACCAGGAGGTTTACAGAACCGGATCCAACTATACCATCTGTTGCCGACAAATCAACGGCACAATTTCTAATTTGAATGTCTTTTGAATTTTTGATGTAGAAAGCCCTCGATGCTGCACCGGTTAACGAAAGGTTTTGGATTCTGATGGAATGACAGCCGTCCATTACAAGCAGGTTGTTTATCACAGACACTTCGATGGAGTAAGAAGAGGGAGGATAATTTCCAAAATAGAGCATGATATTTTCTGTAACTCGATCGTAAAACCACTCGCCAAACTTGTCGATCGCCCGGGGATCATTCTGAAAGAAAAATCCAAATCCGTCGGTGGGTTCAGTCGCCGAGCCTTCGCTATAACTGATCTTCCCACCTGAACATTCACCAATCAGGCATCGGTCAATTAACCAATGATTTTTTCGGATGACCAGTTCCGCTCCACGCCAGTCCGTAGGATTTCCGTTCAATATTCCGCCAATGGATTTGTTGTGTCGGTGAGTTGTATAGGTAAGGTATCCTGAGTTGGGATAACGTCCCATAGCCTGTTGAACACCGTTTATGAGAACCATATTGACTGAAACAGATTTGCATGCCGAACAATTGCTGGTATAAATTCCCTTCGAGTATAATTTCCAGGCGTTTAAAGTAGTTACCCCGCTAATTACAGGATTTATTCCATTTCCATAAGCTGTGATGACAATCGGGGCCGTGCCGGTACCTGAACTTTTCAATGTGATAGTACCATGGAAGACATCTCCACGTTTGAAGAAAATAGAATCCCCGGGCTTCAGCAACGTTGAAATTGAATTTAATTTCTCTATCGTTTTCCAGGGAGTTGATGAATGTTGTGCCACCCCGTTTGTTCGTGAATCATCGCCTGTGGAAGTGGAGAAATAATAATTGGCAGCTTCCAAATTGCCAACGGTAAAAATCAACATAGTCAGCAGGATCACATTATTTTTTATCAATGTCACCCCTGCATTAAATTGACTTGTATACTTCCAAAATTTCCGCTGCAATTTTACCCCAGTTGAATCGTTTGACATTTTCAAGACTCTGTTCAATATTGAATTTCTGTTTGTCTTCATCCCTCAAAAAATCATTCACTTTGTCTGACCCGGCGTTCAAATCATTCAGATCCACAAAACATGCATAGCCACCGGTGACCTCTCTAAAAACGGGAATATCGGAACAAATAACCGGAACGCCCAATGCCTGCGCCTCGATAATAGGAAGGCCAAACCCTTCATACTCGCTCAGCAATATCATCGCACTTGCATTGGAATAAATATCCCGGAGGGCATGTTGCTTCTGGTACGCATCAATAAATATCCTTTCCTTAAAAGATGATCTTTTCACTAAATCCACGATCGAATCGAAATAATTTTTTTCATTGGGATTTCCCCTGAAATGGAGCACCACATCCAAATGGTGCTTTTGAATGAGTAACTCAAAAAGTTTTATCACATAAGCATGTCCCTTATGCGAATAAAACCCCGCAACACAATAAAGTTGCAGGGGATGCTTCTTTACGCGGGGAAGAATTTGGTTTTCCTGAATTGAAATGCCGCAGCCGCTTACCACTACATGGTTGTTTCCGTAGAGGGTTATCAGTTCGTCCTTCAGCGCCTGGCTATTGGTAAAAACTACTTTGCTGTTTTTGACAGCCACCTTCTCGATATATTTAAAATATCTCAGCTTTAACCATTGAATCAAATTATTCCCGTAGTATTTATGTTTAAGGTAAAATCCAATGATAAGATCATGAATCATGACCACCATTTTGCCACGATAGAAAAGAGGAACTTCAGTTGCCAATTTGTGCAGCACATCCACCTGATATTGCCTGCACAGAGAAGGCAATTTGACATTAACATAACGCATCCTGTTCAATAAACCACCTGTTTTCGTGTTTACCGGAACAATTTGAATGTGATTCAGCGTCAGGTCAAAGGAACTATTTACAAAAACCTTTATGCTTAAGTCAGGCTCATTCGCTAACAATTCATCCAGCGAGCTAAGCACATTTTTTGCATAGATCCATATTCCACCACCCGACCCTCCTTTCCCGGGAGTAATCGTGGCGACATCAATTCCAACTGTAATCATTTTCGAATTTCCGGTTTCTGGTCGTACTGCCCTAATGCCATTTCACATCTGTTGGCAGGTCTTAACTGTATGCCTGTGATGATACTGTGCTATTTGTTTCCCTAAAATATTTTTTTATATCATTAGCCAGGGATTTTTCCACATGGTCCGCCCTGAATACTTCGGAGGATTCCAGCGCATTTTTTGAAAACTTTTCATAATTCATCAAAATCGTTTCTATCCTTTTTACATATTCGTCATCTTCAAATGAAATAGGCAGAAGAAAGCCATTATAGTTGCTCTGTAAAAAACGCGGAATATCTCCGGTTTCGGTCGCGATAACAGGCACTCCCACGGAAAAAGCCTCCGCAATAGCCATTGGAAAGCCTTCCTGGGATGAGGCCATCAACAATATTTTCTTAGTTGAATCGGCTTCAACAAGGTCTTCATTACTCAGGTTACCGAGAAATATTATCTCACCATGCAGTTCAAGTGAGGCAGCGTGCTTTCTTAATACAGCTTCCTGTGTACCCATCCCTGCAATATAGAATGAATGCTCCTGCTGAATTACAGGGTCAAGCTTGGAGTAAACAGTCATTATCTTGTCAATGTTTTTTATTTTTTCCAGTCTGCCGGAAAAAATAAATCCACTTCGTGAGTCAGGCTCTTTGGTCTTCACATGGTGATAAATTGGGTTAATAATTTTAGGAATATTATCCCTGATATTTCCAACCGTGTACATAAGAGCTGCTTCTCGCATGACCCGCTTTTCCATATGGTCAAATACAGCAGTAAAATATTTCCCGTACCAAAATCGGGATTGTGACATGGGGTTGTGATTACCATGAAATATGTGAATGATGGGCGTATTTCTATAAGAAGCTATAAAGGACGCCTCGCCCTCATGCGATAGGATGATGTCGAAATTATTTAATACCCTTCTTTTGAAAAGTAGGTATAAAACAAAAATCAGTCGCCGGGGAATAAACCGGATACGGTGAAGGTATCCCGGCAGCACCACATAGGTAACATCAAAATCCTCTTTCAAAAAAGGATCCAGGTTCTTCATAAACGGACCAACACCACCATACGAGGTGGCTATTGAAGAACTATTTAAAATCCCAAGCTTCAATTTTGCCATGCTAAAAATTTAGATTTTATACATCAAAAGGACTACCTGACAATACTACCAGGAGTCCTCCATTTATTCATGATAGGAGGCTTATTACCTTGGCTGTTTTTGTTTCTCCATGTCTTCAACCTTCCTAAATAAATCCAGGTATTGGGCATTCAGAATACCCGCTGAATAGCGATGCGCCGTATGTTGTTTCATTTTTTCGACCAAACTGCGATACTTCTCCTGGTGCGATTGGATGACCTGGATCAATACCCGTTCCAGATCCAGCACATCGCCTGTCGCAAATAAAAATCCGTTTACACCCTCCTCAATTTCATCTTTAAATCCAGGCAAATCGGAAGCAATGATCGGCACATTGTAATTGAGTGCTATTTTAAGTACACCACTTTGTGAAGTAGACCGATAAGGCTGTACCAGGTAGTGACTGCCGGAGAATAAGTCTGCAATCTCGGTATTTTCGATCTTTCGAATATCACAGCTGAATATTTTCGGATACCGCATTTTTGATTTATAAAACTCCCAATTGCCACAAGAACCGTTTATTGACACTTTAAAACCTCTGAATCCTTTGTCATAAACATTACAAGCTGCATCTATTAGCAAATCTATATTTTTCGCATGATTGATTATTCCGAAAGATAGAAAAACAATCTCCCCGTTGGTTTTTTGTATTTTACCAGCGCCGAAAGATTTTAACCCAAAGGGAATGATAAATATTTTTGCTTTGCTGTATTTCCTGCCGAAAATAGCTGCGGAAGAAGGTGAAAACATATGCACATACTTCACAAAAGGATACGTAGCGTTTAATATAATATTGCTCATCATCGGAAGCCTGAAATTATCATTCACGTTTCCTTCATGTACTGCGAAAATGGTTTTATTTCTATTTAATATCCGAAAAAGCGGAATGGCATAGGGCTCACTGGGACCATAACTAAAGTACAGCAGATCATATTTCCCCCTGTTTATTTCTTTATACAAAATTGAATAGAAAACCAACCTGCGCGGATCTCTCTGGCGATATGAGCTGTATAGAAACTTAATTTCCATGCCCTCGAGTTTATTGAGATCTGCAAAGTCTGCTTCGGCATACCGGGATTTACTCTCAGGCAGAATGATGATCCATTTGATATTATACGTCTGCAGTAACAATTGAAATAGAGCCGGATTGAAATCGGTATCCATGAAATCATCTGGCGTCACCCAAACCAGTTTCCTTTTGTTCGTTTCCCTATTCATTTTTGAAAGCTCAAATTTTTTTTTACCGGCGACAAATCAAGAATTCCCTGAAACAGCAATTTTCGTTCAACTTTATATGTTTGAATACTAGAATGCATTGGCGTCTCCTTTGATCATCTTAAACGCGGTTAAGAATATGACCTTCACATCCAGCCATAAACTCCAGTTTTCCAGGTACCAAAGATCAAACTCAATTCTCTTTTTCATTTTTGACGTTTCTCTCGTTTCACCGCGAAAGCCATTCAACTGTGCCCAGCCCGTGATTCCTGGTTTCAGAAACTGCCGAACCATATATTGATCCACTATCTTTTTATAAGTATCATTTAATGCCAGAGGGTGAGGTCTTGGGCCACACACGCTCATATGGCCTGCAATTACATTGAAAAATTGTGGCAGTTCGTCAAGACTTGATTTCCTTAGAAATCTCCCAATCGGCGTTATGCGGTCGTCTCCCTTTGTTGCCTGACGGAAATCCTTATCGTCTTCCACTATTTTCATCGTGCGGAATTTCAATACCTTGAATATTTTGTTGTCTTTCCCAAGTCTTTTCTGCCGGAAGAAAACAGGACCTTTGGAAGTTAATTTTATTACCAACGCAATCAGCGGCATAAGCCAGCTCAAAAGGAATATAACAATGAGCATACTGAATATCACATCGAATAAACGCTTCTTCATTTTATTGCCGATGTCTTCGAGCGGATCATTTCGCAAGGATATAATCGGAAGGTCATTGAGAAAGTCAATTTGCCCCGATTTGGAAATATACAGTTGCATATCCGGTATGACTTTAAACCTGATGCAATTCAGTTCAGCTTCGTTTATCAGGTTATAGATTTCGGGGTGTTGTCCCGGTGCTATAGTAGAATAAATTTCAGAAGCCCCATGTTCCATACATGCCGCCATCGCTCCTCGTATATTACTCAAAATGGGGTAATTAGATAACTCGTCAACTTTTTCATACTCCTCACAATATCCTACAACGGTCTTATTGGAAAAATCCCTCTCGAGATACCCAGCCAGCTTCCTCGACAATGGGTTGTACCCAATGATTACGACTTTATTGAGCAAATCTCCATGCTTCTTATAATAGCTGTAAATAAAAAGATAGAGAAACCGGTTAAATATCAATGCCAGCGCAAAGCTAGTAAGTACAAGAACTGCAAAACTTCGGGAGATTAAAAACTGATGGGAGAAAAACAGGTATACCAAACCTAACAAGATAAAATAGGTGAATGCTCTAAGGGAGCGCTTTGAAAACGATTCAAAGGACCCAATATTCTCTTGTCCATATTCATTTACAATTACTGCTGTGATCAGCCAGGCTACATTCAGGAAAAGCATAAAAAATGCATATTCGAAGTAAAGGCCTTTGATGAAATGCTCTTTGTAATAGTAGCTGGCCACGCAAAAAATAAGATTCAGCGATAGAAGATCTAAACTCGCCAGAAGAAATTGCATCGAGGGGAGGAAACGTCTGCTCATAAAAAAGAAGGTTCAACGATTAAAAAAATAATTCCGTGGAATGCAGGGCGATATGCTGCCTGCTAAGTCAGCTGGTTTTTCCTTTGGAATTTCAGTCGGAGATATTCCCGAAACATCACATATACAAAAATTGGGTTAGTAACCGCGTAGCGCTTGAATAATCTTCTCGGTTCGATGGCAAGTCTGAATATCCATTCCATTCCCATGTTCTGCATCCACCTCGGTGCTCTTCTTTGCATACCGATCAGGAGTGGTAATGCGCCACCGATTCCAATCATCACTGCATTTATTTTTCCTTTCATAGACGCCATCCATTTCTCCTGCTTTGGGCAGCCCAGCACCACCATGACAATGTCGGCATCCGACTCGTTGATCCGGTTTATCACATCCTGGTTTTCAGTTTCGGTGAGTGCCCGGAAAGGGGGACTATACAATCCCGCAAGTTTGAATCCCGGATGATTTTTCCTGAGAAAGTTTTCTGTTTCGTTAAGCATTTCCTGGGAGCCACCATAGAAAAAAGCGGAAAGGCCCTGCTCTTCCGATTTCTTTATAAGATCGGGCAAAATATCGCTGCCGGCCACCCGTTCCTGTCTAATGCCATACAGCAACCTCATGCCCCAGGTTAATGGTTTCCCATCTGGCGTAACGATATCGGCTTTTCTAATCACTTCAGAAAAATCTTCGTCACGATAAGCTTCCACAAACATGTGAACGTTCGCCACGCACACATTTGAGGAGGATTTTTGTTTCGCCAGGTAGATGATGTTGTCGATAAAGGAGGAATACTTCCCAATCGAAAGGTCGAAATTGATTAGATGATCTCTTGTCATAGTTTAGCGTTTGTCAAAAAGGCTCGGGAACAATGATTTTGCTTGTTTCAAATGGCCATGGATATGGGTGTACTTTAAAATAAAAATATGTTCGAGGACCGGTGGGATTTGTTCAGGTCCCTGTATTGATGGAGCTATTGAACGGAATAATTTTTATTTTCGTTTTGGCAACGGCAGGATTGCCGACAGCGATGTGATCATCGGGAACGCTCCTGATCACCACAGCGCCGCAGCCGATGCTAACATTATTGCCGATCTGTATATCACCGATCACACAAGCATTGCTCCCAATGTCTACCTGGTTTCCGATCACAGGAGAGCCGCTAAAACTACCGTCACTTAACTGCTTATTACCAAGGGTGGTACAATGTCTTAGCGTGCAATTTTCTCCAATGACGACCCTATTGTTCATGACAAGTGCCTGACCATGATATAAGGTGAGATTTTTTCCAATCCTTACGTTCCAGGGAATCTCGATACCAAAAATCCATTCAACCAGGAACCGGTAGAACAACAGGTATGGAATTCCGAGCCAATAATAAATCCGTCGTGTAGAGCAAAAATTAGCCATCCGGAAAAGAAGCATGATGATTCTCCCTCTCGGATTTTTCTTGTTCGCCTTCCAGTCTTGAACTATGAATTGAAAATAATTCATTTCAAAAAGTAAGTTTTATACTGTATCAACTCCTGGCATTTTTTTCTAAATACATTATATAGGAACGAGATGTCTTTACTGCCCGTTTATGTTAATTTATTTTCCTTCAAATGGCCGGTCCTTCCTACTCCTTTAGCCCATTGATCGATTCCCAACCCTGTCGCTACCAAACCCCAGATGATCAGGAAAAGAATTGTAGAATTGGTTTTTGC